>Ga0265338_10002030_pt1 | contig 31375 bp, 26 predicted proteins | sample 42126metaG_FD_193579 | JGI IMG/M metagenome (GOLD analysis project Ga0265338, IMG submission 193579) | Rhizosphere microbial communities from Carex aquatilis grown in University of Washington, Seatle, WA, United States - 4-21-26 metaG | ecosystem: Host-associated > Plants > Roots > Rhizosphere...
GTAGTTCTCTATCCGGGAACTCTGGCCCGCCTGGCCACCGGTCGCGGTGCGCTCGACCAGAACCGTGCGCAGGCCCTCCGACGCGCCGTAGACGGCGGCGCCCAGGCCGGCCGGCCCGCCGCCGATAACGATGAGATCGTAGAAGTCCTCCGTGGGCGTGGTGGCGAGGCCAACCCGGCTGGCCAGTTCCGCGTCGGTGGGCTCGACGAGCGCCTCGCCATCCTGCGTGATCACGACCGGCAGCGTGAGCTCGTCCGCCCCGGCGGCCGCGAGCAGCCGCAGCCCCTCGGGCTCGTCCGAGGTGTGCCAGCTGTAGGACACCTGATTGCGGGCGAGGAACTCGCGGACCTCGGATGAGCGTGCCGACCAGCGGTGCCCGACGACCTTTATCTCGGGGCGGGGCCGGTGATCAGATGTCTTCCACGCGTCAAGCAGCCCGTCGAGCACCGGGTAAAGCTTCTCTTCCGGTGGATCCCACGGCTTCAGCAGGTAGTAGTCGAGGTCGACCACGTTGATGGCCTCGATGGCCGCGCCGGTATCGGCATAGGCGGTCAGCAGGACGCGCCGCGCCCCCGGATAGATATCCATCGCGTTCTCGAGGAACTCGATGCCGTCCATCTGCGGCATCCGGTAGTCGGCGAGGATCACCGCGACCAGGTCCCCGCGCAGCTTCATCTGCTTCAGCGCGTCCAGGGCCGCCGCGCCAGACTCGGCGCGCACGATCCGGTACTCCTCGCCGTACTTGCGCCGCAGGTCGCGGGCGACCGCGCGGGACACCCCCGGGTCGTCGTCGACAGTCACGATTGCCGTGCGCGAAGTGCTCTCTGGATCCGTCACCGGCATGAGCGTGCCTCGTCCTTCCCAGAACAGATCGTGGACCGCTGCATGCACCCATGCTAGGAGCCCTGGGCCGCCTCGGGTACCCACGCGGCCCGCTCGGGGCCCGGCGCCCGGTGCCGGGCGGGGCTCCGGCGGGCCGGCCGGCCGCGTCTGCGGGGCCGCTGCCGCTCTCCCGGCGATCCGCGGGGCGCACGGATACCATAATCTCCGTGGCTTTAGCTGCCCGGCCGGCTCGTGCGCCCTGGATAAGGCGCCTGGTATCCATGGCCGGCGGGCTGGCCGCCCTGATGATTCTCATCGGGCTGGCGGCGTGTGCCGGGGCTGGCTCACGAAGCACGTCACACGGTGCCGATAAGGGTCATCCCGGCCGAATCAGCACCGCGCCGGCCCGGCGGCTGCCAAGCCCCCTGTACGGCGTCACGCTGGACGATGTAACGAATATCGGGCAGATTGTGGCCGGCCTGCGAAGTCTGCCAGAGGCGCCGACGGCGCGCATCTATTTCGATGTGCGCGAGCCTGCCGGGTATTACACGGCCGCGGTCAACGCGCTGCGGCCGGTGAGCTACCTCATGGGCGAGTTGCTCGACTCCTCCGATGAGACCCATATCGCCGCGCCGGCCTACAACAAACGAGTCAGGTCCTACCTCGCGGCGTTCGGGAACAAGGTCGATCTGTGGGAGATCGGAAACGAGGTAAACGGAAACTGGACCGGGCGCTACCCGACCGTGGCAGCGAAGCTCACTGATGCTTACCGCGATGTTGCCACCGCGGGAAAACGCACGGCGCTCACCCTCTATTACAACGCCGGATGTGGTGACGGGCCGGCGGAGCTGAGTCCGGCCGCCTTCTCACGGGCGTACGTGCCGGCCGCGGTCAGGCGCGGGCTCGACTACGTCCTGCTGTCCTACTACCCGGGCGAATGCCGGGGCATCCGGCCGGACGCCGCCACCTGGACGGCGTATTTCCAGCGACTGCACGCCCTGTACCCGCACGCGCTGCTGGGCTTTGGTGAGATCGGCATGAGCGAGCCCGTCACAGCCAAGACCCTGGGATCGGCTGAGTCGCTGGTGCGGCGCTACTACGGCCTGCCGATCGGCCTGCCCTACTACGTCGGCGGCTCCTTCTGGTGGTACTTCGCCGAGGACTGCCTGCCTTATGCGAGACGGCCGCTGTGGGGGGCGTTCCGCGCGGGACTCCGGGCTGAGGCCAGCCGCTGGGAGCAGCGCCAGCGGTGACATAACGGTCCCCGGCGGCGGCAGCCGCCCGGCCAGCGCGTCCCATAATCTCTGGTAATTCAGGCTATCTTGTGATCTGAAAAGACATATAAGACATGTAAGTTTAAGTACTGCTAAACAGAATTCACTGGTAATCTCTGCAAATTTTGGAGGCATATAGTTAATTATCGCAGCTTCATCTGGCTGCGGAAATCGGGGGCTCCGCATGAGACGCAACGCAGTAATCGTCAGCGGGCTGGCAGTTTTCACGATGGTCGTGGGGCTGACGGCATGCGCTAATCCAGGTCATCGAACCGCACTAAAAGCCTTGGCGGGGAATAATTCCCGTCAGATCAGCGCCGCGCCGAACCGGCCGCTGCCAAGCCCGCTGTACGGCGTCACAGCGGATGACGTGTCAAATACCGCGCCGCTGGTGACGGCCCTGCAGAATCTGCCGCAAGCGCCGACAACTCGCATTTACCTCGACGTGTCGGAGCCCGCGAAATACTACACAGCCGCGGTCAATGCGCTGCGGCCGGTCAGCTACCTCATGGGCGAGCTGCTCGACTCCTCCGACGAGACGAGCATCAGCACATCGGCCTACAGCACTCGGGTCAATTCGTATCTCGCCGCCTTCGGGAACACGGTCGACCTGTGGGAGATCGGGAACGAGGTCAACGGGAACTGGCTCGGAAAGTACTCGACCGTGTCGGCCAAGCTCACCGCTGGCTACAACGACGTTGCGGCCGCCGGAAAGCGCTCCGCCCTCACCCTCTACTACAACAACAAGTGCGGTGACGGGTCGGGCGAACTGGACCCGCTCGCCTTCTCCCGCAGCTATGTCCCGGCCGCGGTCCGCAACGGGCTCAGCTATGTCCTGCTGTCCTACTACGAGGACGACTGCAACGGTATCCGGCCAACTCTCGCGACCTGGACGGCGTACTTCCAGCAACTGCATGCGCTCTACCCGAACGCGCTGCTGGGCTTCGGCGAGATCGGCCTAAACGATACTGTCACCTCCAGGACGCTGGCCTCGGCGAAGTCCCTGGTGAGCTACTACTACGGCCTCAACGTCAACCTGCCCTACTACGTGGGCGGCACCTTCTGGTGGTACTTCGCTGAGGACGCCGTGCCCTATCCGAGCAAGCCACTGTGGGCATCGGTGCAGAGCGGGTTCCAGGCTGAGGCGGCCGCGCTGAGCGGCTGACCCAGGACGGCAGGGTGCCGCCCCGGGCCAGCCGGACGGTGACGGAGCGTGCTCCGTCACCGTCCGCACTACCGCGTTCCTCAGCCGTTCGTGGACACCAGGGTCGCCGGGCTCACGAAGGTGTAGCCGAGCGCCTTGATTCCCGTGACGACCTGCTGGAGAACGGAAATCGGGTCGTCGTCAGGGTGAATGAAGAAGCTGGCCACGCCCTGCGTGACGGCGAGGTTCTGCTGAGCCTCGTTGATGATGTCCTGGCCGAGCCGCGGCGGGTTACCGTACGCCGCGACCGGCTCGTAGTCGCCGAGGTTCTCCGGGACGATCGTCGCCCCGTACAGGTCGTGCACCTCGTACGGGAAGAACTGGCCGAACACGCGGGAGTAGTTGAGCGCCCCGCCGGCCAGCTGCCCGCCGAAGAAGAGTTCCTCGTCGTACCGGGTCGGGTACGTCTGGCCGATACCGGCGTAGTCCGGGGCCGATGCCGCGTAATGCGGGGTGGTCCAGAGCGTCGGTGTCGGCAGGCCGGCCGTCTTGAACAGGGCCCGGCCGGTGGTGACCCGGCCCGCTGCCCACGACTGCGAGTCACCGGACACCGGACCCTCTTCGATGACGAAATCGGAGTCCGTGCACGGGGCCACGAAGTTGTACGGGGTGGTCGCCGTCGTCGAGCACTGCGCCCGGTAGAACTCGAAGTCATCGCCGCTGACCCCGCTGAACGGGTTGGCGACATTCGAGTACTGGTGCGTGTAGCCGTGCTGGACGATGGTGCCGCCGTCCGCGACCGCCGTCTTCAGCGCCGAGACCATCGTGGGCGACTGGGGGAGCGTCTCCGTGAGGGCCTTGCCGTTGTTGTCGACGCCGTTCGGGTCGGTGTACTGAGGGATGACGGTCATGCTGAACGGCACCCCCTGGCTCTTCAGGTAGGCCGCGTACGCCGTCAGGTTCGCCGTGTTGGACAGCGGGCTGATGTCCTCGAGCCGGATGAGCGCCTCATGGCTGGGTGTCGCCGTCGGGGCGAGGTCGGTGAAGAGGAGATCGGCGAAGGCCAGGTAGCGATCGGTGGTCGAGATGTAGGACAACGGCACCTCGCCGACGTACATCAGGTTGCCGGACCGGATCGCCCATGGGAACGACGTGCCGGTAGTCTGCGCGATCCCGTTGCAGGTGGTGCCGCAGTTCGCCGACGCCAGCACGCTCACCTGCGCCGCGGCGGTGACGTGCGGGGCCAGGATGCCGCCGGTGTTGGCCGTGTTCCGGGTGAGCGACTGGCCCTTGTAGCTGACCGAGGCGACCGTGTCAGCGGTGTCGAAGTACGACGTGGCCGGGTCCCAGCCGTATGCCGCCTCGAAGGCCGTGTCAGCGGCGCTTCCCGAGGTTCCGGTGAGCTGCCAGATGTTGTCCCCGACCCAGATCACCGGTTTGGTCGTCGACAGCACGTCGTTCAGGAACGTCTGCGGGATCGGCTCGTTGTAGGTCGAGCCGATATAGATCGTCGCGGTGTAGCCGTTCACCTGGCCCGAGACGTAGTCGACCACCGGTTCGGCGGTCACCTTGCCGAAGTGCGTGGCCAGGTTGCCCGCCCCTATTGCGTACAGCTCACCGAGCCAGCCCCACGTGTTCGTGCTGTCGTACACGACCAGCGTGGTCGCCGCCCCGGTGGCCCCCCAGGTCTTCGCCTGCGGGGGCGGGTTGACAGCGGGCTGCGCGGCGGCCGCTGGGCCCGCGGCATTGCTGGCCGCGGCCGAGTGCGCCGGGAGCGCCCTGGCGCCGGCCGCCTGGGCCGCCCCACCTGAGCCACGGCGGTGCGGGCGTTTGGTCGGCGGCTTATAACCCTTGCGCTGCTTGGGCAGGCCGGACGGTGGCGCCGGCGGCCCCGGCAACGGCGGCAACTGGTCGCTGACACCGCCGCCGGGCCCCTGGCTCCGTGGGCCGGCCACGGCTGGTGCTGTCTTCTGTGCGGCGCTGGCCGGCACGGTCGCCGCGGCCATCGGCGCCGTGAGCGCGACCGCGGCGGCCGCCACGGCTAGAACACGATAGTGACGCATGTGCTTGGGTTCCTTCCCCCTGCTTCAGTGATGGGTATGAGTGATGGGTGACGGGGTTCCTCACGCGGACACGGCGGGAAGCGCCGCGCGGAGACTGGTGCGGATCGGATGAGGCGCCCGCTGAGCCAGCTCCGTCAGCGACCCGGCGCCGGCCGGGGTGCTGTCGAACTCCTCGGGCGCCGGGCCGAGCTGGAAATGGTGCGCGAGCGCGTCGACCGCCCGCTGCGCGGCCTGTCCATCCCCATAGGGGTTGACCGCGTTGGCCATCGCGGCGTAGGCGTCCGGGTCGGTGAGCAGCTTGCCGACCGAATCGACGATCAGGTCCTCGTCGGTCCCGACGAGCCGGACCGTCCCGGCGATGACCGCCTCGGGCCGTTCGGTGGTGTCCCGCATGACAAGCACCGGCTTGCCCAGGCTGGGACCTTCCTCCTGTACCCCCCCGCTATCGGTGAGGATGACGCTGGCCCGGTTCATCAGCCGGGCGAATCCGCCGTAGGGCAGCGGCTCGGTCACCGTGACGTTCGGCAGGTCCCGGATGGGCGGCAGGATCGCGTCCCGCACCGCGGGGTTGCGGTGGATGGGGAAAACAATGCGCAGACCGCGGTGCTCGTTGGCGATGCGGGCCAGGGCTCGGCCCACCGTGCGCAACGGATCACCCCAGGACTCCCGCCGGTGTGCCGTGACCAGCAGCACCGGCGCTTCGTCGTCGTCCAGGTCGCTGAGGGCCGGCTCGCCGTAGTCGGACTGGCGTCCGACCGCCCAGAGCAGCGCGTCGATGACGGTGTTCCCGGTCACGACCACTTTGGCCGGGTCAACGTTCTCGGCGAGCAGATTGGACTTGCTGGTGGCAGTCGGGGCCAGGTGTAATGCCGTGAGCCGGGTGGCCAGCCGCCGGTTGATCTCCTCCGGGTAGGGCGAATACGGGTTGCCCGTGCGCAGCCCGGCCTCCAGGTGCACCACCGGGATCTGCTCATAGAACGCGGCGAGCGCGGCCGCGAACACGGTGGTCGTATCACCTTGCACGACGACCGCGTCGGGGCGCTGGTCCGCCAGCACCGCCTGCACGCCGTGCAGCGCGCGGGTGGTGATGGCGGTGAGCGACTGCCCGGGACGGTGAATGTCCAGGTCGAACTCGGGCCTGATGCCAAAGACCTCGTTGACCTGATCAAGCATGGACCGGTGCTGCGCGGTGACCGCGACCAGCGGCGTGAATACGGGAGACTGCGCCAGCGCCCGGATCAGCGGCGCCACTTTCACCGCCTCCGGCCGGGTGCCGTAGATAACCATGATCCGGCGCCGCGGGCTGCCTGCGGACGCCGTCGTGACGGAGCTTGCCGGACGTGCCATTTGCGTGTCGCTTCCTTCTCGGACGAGCCAACTCAATGGATGGTCGTCAGGCCTGAGGGCGTCGCGGGGTTCTGGCGGGCGGCTGACATGCCGACGGACTGGCTCTGGATGCTCGCTAGCGGGCTGAGCTGGATGTGCGTGAAACGTGCCTCCGAGTCCTCGGAATAGACGCCGAAGCCGCCGCTCAGGTACGGCTGCTGCGTATCGGTGAACTGGGTGAGCCGGTGCCCGTCGGCGGAGACAGTGATCTGATCGCCGAGCTGGACGATGCCCACGCGGTGCGGGACGCCTACCCGGAACCGCGGGAAGCGGCCCGAGGCGAGGAACCGCTCACTGCCTCGGTAGGCCGGGTCCTGCTTGGACAGGACCCATCCCGTCGGCTCCAGGGTCAGCGCGTAGAAACGACGGTTAGAGGTGTAATGCCACACCACCCAGCCGACCTCCCAGGGGTTCGGGCGCCCGGCGGCCCCTCGCCGGAGCTGGCGCACGGTACGTACCTGCGTGACAGCGACAAAGTCCTGGTACCAGGCTTTGGTGAGAACGAGAGCGGCATGGGTGTCGCTCCGGGACGGCGCCTGCCCAGGGGACAGGGTGATGACCTGCTGTGCGCCAGACCCGGTCAGCGTGGTCCGGCCGTAGCCGTTGAAGACCGAGTACCAGGGCGACGCGCTGGCCCCGCCGCCGGACAGCGTGATCGTCGCCAGGGCCGCGCAGGTGAGCAGCGCGGCCCCCGCGAGCACGAATCCGCGCGGGCCCCTGCGGCCGCCCCGGCGCTGTCCGCCGCGTTGCCGCCGGCCGGGCGGCGGTGGCCCTTCAGCTCCGGGGTTCCCTGACGGCGCGGGCGAGGGCGCAGGGGCAGGAGGGCTGGTGGCCAGCCGCACAGCGGGCATCGGCATCGTGGGCATGGTGGCCAGGGCGGCCATGCCCGCGAAGGCGGGCACGACCGGGCTGGCAGGCGCCGTGACCGGTGCTTCCGTCACCCGGTCGGTCTTCGCCCAGCTGGTACGGCGGCGCAGGGTCCGGCCGACCGCCCACCAGCCCGCGGCGTACCACATCAGGCTGTAGCAGACGTAGAGGTGGGCGAACCCGGCGATCTTGAACAGCGGCACGCCGCTGTGCCGTTCCCTGGTCCAGTACACGGAGCTGAAGGTCAGGGCGGGTCCGAAGGTCAGGGCGTAGGTGGAGGCGAGCCACCAGCCGACCGGGTTGCGGCCGTGCGCGGCGAGGACCGCGTAGTCGGCCACGGCCAGCAGGAAGGATGCCGACAGGAGGGAGGCGATGAGCAGGATGGCCGGGCTGGACAGGTGGTAGAGCAGGTCCGCGCGGGCCCGCCGCGGGGCGCTGCGCAGGACGGCGGGGATCAGCTTCCAGGACTGCAGATGCCCCTGGAACCAGCGCGAGCGCTGCCGGATCAGCCGCCGCAGTTCGACCACGCCTTGCTGGTGCACGGCGGCGGTGGAGCAGTATTCGTTGCGCCAGCCACCCGCGAGCAGCCGGATCCCGAGGTCGAGGTCCTCGGTCAGGCTCCGGGTCCACGGGGCCGGCCCCAGCGAGCGCAGCGCGGACAGCCGCATGAACTGCCCGTTGCCGCCCAGGCCCACACTGCCCAGGTGGCGCCGGCCACGCTGGAAGACCTCGGTGTAGATGACGAACTCCATGTCCTGCATCCGGGCCAGCCGGCTGGCGGCCCGGTTGTTGATGCGGACGCCGATCTGCACCGCGCCGATCAGGGGGTCCGCGAAGTACGGGGTGACCTCGGTTACCGCGTGCCGGTCGAGCCTGCCGTCGGCGTCGACCACCACGACGATGACGTTGTCCGGGTCATGGCCGGCGATCAGCCCGCTGCTGGTGAGGTGGGCGATGGCGGCGTTGAGCGCCTCGCCCTTGCCCTGCCGCGCGTCGGGCGGCGTGCGGCGCAGCAGCCAGGCCCGTTCCCCGAGGACGCTGGACACGACGGCCACGGTGTTGTCGTCCGAACCGTCGTCGATCACCAGGACCGCGAAGTTGCCGCTGGGCAGCGACAGCAGGCGCTGCAGGCTGCCCAGGATGACCTTCTCCTCGTTCAGGCAGGGCAGCAGGAACACGAAGAACAGGTTGTCGGTGGGATGCGGGCCGCCACCGGCTGGCGCGGGCCGCTGGCGGGCGGCGGCCAGCCGCCGCGGGTCCCGCCGCGACGCGATGAGCATGGTGAACCCGTAGGAAAGGACGCCAACGATCAGCAGGATGCCGAGATACACCAGTGGCCGGTCCCGGGGCGCCGCCGGTGCGGCCGCCACCGCGATGGGCGGCGGCGCGATCGGGTTGGCGACCGGCAGTTGCACGATGCTGTGCAGGTGGCCAGCCGGGCCGGCGACCACGATGAGAGCCAGGCCGGGCAGCGCCGCGGGGTCGGTGAAGCGCAGGTAGTACTGCCGCTCGAGGTCGGTGCTGATCCGGCTGAACGCACTGCGCCAGTCACCGGGCGCGGTAATCCGGGCGGCGAAGCCGCCGCTCTCGTCGGCCAGCGCGGCATAGGAGCCTGGCCCGTGCCGGGACGTGTCGAGCACGTACAGGGCGGTGCCGCTCGCTGCTAGTTGCTGCCGGAAACGGGTCGCCGCCGTGGCGTCCAGGGTGTCGTCCGACGACACCACGAGGAGCACTGTGCGGCGGACCCGCACGCCTCGGGAGAACGCGGCCAGGGCCGCCGCCAGCCGCGCCGCCGCCGGCTGTGCTGCGCCGTGCGCCGGCCCGCCGATCCTGGCCACAGAGGCCGTCGGATCGCGGGTCAGGCCGCCGGCCGGCCAGCCGGGACGGGCGGGATCCACGACGACGGTCTGCGCACCGCGCGGCAGGCCCACCAGGAAGCGGGCCGCGGCGGCCTGCTGCGCGGCCAGGACCGCGGCCGGGCCGCGGCTCCCCGGGGCGAGCGCGAGCTGGATGTCCCCGGGGGACAGGCGGCGAAGCCTCGGCCTGACCGGTTTGGCGCCGACCATCACTGTGAAGTCCCGGCTGGTCAGGCCGGGCCCGCCCTGCGGAACGGTGACGACCAGCCCTATCTGCGGATAGCGGGAGACGTCCACGCGGAACGCCGGGAGCAGCCGGGGTGCGGCGCGCAGGTCCGCATGCCACGCGGCGCTGCTGGCGGCCACGGGCGAGCCCAGCAGGGCGGCGCCCAGCACCATGACCCCGATGGGCAGGCACGCCCAGCGGGCAACGCTCAGTGCCGTCCGGACAGGCCAGGACCGGGAACGAGCAGTCACGCGGATGGCCTCGAGGCGCGGGCGGCGAGCCGGCGGCGGAAACGCATGCCCCGCCCGATCAGCAACAGCCCGATCATGACCGCGAGGTAGAGGCCGAATAAACCGCCCGCGGAGTCCAGCATGATTCGAGCGGCAAGCCACAGGTCACTGGAATGCGGCAGTCCGGCCGCGGCGGCAAAGGCGGTGAGGCTCGCCAAACCGGCAGAGTAATACACTTGTTCCCCCAGCCCGTCAAAAGGCTCCAAAAAGGTAACCATCAATTCGGAGGCAAGATCAGCGGGCTCCACCCCCCCACGCCTTACCTTTTATCAGGCTGCGAGCCCACGTCAAGCCCCAGTAATGATTACGGCGCTCCTAGGACAGAATCCGGTGCGGCCCGCCCATCACATATGTGCCGAAATGCGAGTTGCTGAGGGGAGTGGCTTGTGTTAACCGAGGCATCGCCGCAATCCAGAGGCGTCAATGGGATGCGCTAACCCCGGGGCCGCGCAGCCGCATAATGGGAAACGGCCGCGAACGTTTGCATTGTGACAAATGCCTTACATGCAAACATTAGGTGAGCCCATTGATATCCGCTGGGCGTAGTCGTTGCGGCCGTTATCCGGACTGAAGTGCCCCGGCTCGGGGGACCGCGACAGTCAGCCTGAGGCCGCCGACGGCACCAGCCGGTAGATAGCGCCAGCGGTGTCGTCGCTCACATACAGGGCGCCATCGGGCCCGGCCACCGCATCGGCGGGACGCCCCCACCGGCTGCCGTTGGCGTCCTGGAATCCGCCGATGAGGGTCACCGACGGCTCCAGCGTGCGGGCCGTCTGGTTCCAGGCCAGCCACAGGACCGCGGGCGCCCGGGGCGGCTGGCGGTCCCACGACCCGTGCACGGCGAGCACGGCCCCCTGCGACCAGGGCGCCGGCAGCGCGCTGCCCTCCAGGAAGTGGAAGCCGAGCGGCGCGCTGTGCGCGGGCAGGCCGACGTTCACCCGGGGCAGCGACGCGCAGTCCAGCGCCACGGCGCCGGGGTTGGTGATCGCGTCGGCCACCAGCGGGACATCGGCCATCGATCCGGCTGGGACGTTCACGTCCTGATCAGGGTTGCAGTACGGCCAGCCGACGTCGCGGCCCTGGGTGACCGCCACCACCTCGTCGGGCGGGTGGTCGTTGACATACGACACGATCTGCCTGCCGAACGCGTCGGAGTGTCCGCCGTAGGGGCGGTGGAAAGGAAACGTGATGTTGTCTCGTTCGTTGATCGCTGACCAGAGGGTCCTATCGGGGGCGATGCTCAGGCCTTCGCCGTTGCGGATGCCGCGGGCGACCACCCGCAGCCGGCTGCCGCTGGGCTGGACCGACATGATGGTCGCCCGCTGCGGATGGAAGCGCCGGTCGCGGGGATCGGCGTTGGAGGAACTGCCCACGTTGAAGTACACGGTGCCGCCCGGCCCCACCGCCACGTCCTTCGGGCGGTGCACGTCGTCGCCGGCCGGGTCGAGGTCGGGCAGGTGGCGCGCGATGACGGTGCGGGCCCCGGCCACCCGCGCTCCGGCCCACGGGTACCGGTCGATCTGGTCCGACTCCGCCACGTAGAGCACCTCGCGGCCGTGCACCCTCGCGAAGGCCAGCCCCTGTGGCTGGGTGAGCCCGGAAAGCAGGGTGCGCTGGACCGGCGGCGCCGCCCGATGGGCCCCGGGCACCAGTTCGATGACACGACCGGTGTCGGGCACGCTGACCAGCAGGTCGCCGCCAGGTGTCCACGCCTCCATCCGGGCGCTGGGCAGCCGGGCCCACACCTCAGCCGTCCAGCCTGCCGGGACCCGCAGCGTCCGCCGGGTGGCGAAAGACCCGCCGCCGTTGCCCGCGGGGACGGTCAGGGGCACCCGGGTGGTGGCCCCGGCCGCCGGCGGCGCCGAGGCTGCTCCGGGGGATGACCCCGCGCCGGGTGGCGGGGCAGCGCTGGCCGCCGCGGGGGCGGGGTTCGGAACGGCCGGGTGAGCGCTGCTGCCGCAGGCGGCCAGCGCCAGGCCGAGTCCGGCCGCCGCTGCGGCCATCACCCGGCGGCGGGGCCGCTGACGTCGCCCGGACGGGTCCATTGCGCCATCCCACCACGCTGGCCCGGGGGCGCGGGCGGCAACGGGGCGAGTCAGCCCAGGTCGGCGATCAGCTGATCGGTGACGCTTTCCTCGGGCACGGCGAGACCGGTCTGCCGCATGGCCGCGGCGAGTCCTGGGTCCCAGGGCGTCGGCCCTGGCTCGCCGGTCAGCGGCAGCTCCGCGGCGGCCGCCCCGGCCAGGTAGTCGGCGGCGGTCATCCGCCATGGCCGGGCCCGGTAACCGTCGATCAGGGTGGCCGCGACGGCCACCGGCGGCCAGTCGAAGTCGCCGTGATAGCGCAGTTCGCCGCCGCCCTCGGCGATGGCCTCCGCGAGCCGGCCGAACGCGGCCGACGGCTGGCCCTCGGCGCACAGCAACGGCGCGCTGGCCGCCGCCAGGCCGGCTGCGGCCCGGCGGAGCACAGCCCGGTTTTGGCAGGCGAACACGATCCTGGGCCGGATGCGCAGCGGATGGGCCACGAGTTGCTGCAGGGTGACATAGCTGGGGGTGCCGAACCGGGCCGCGCCGGTGAGCCACTCGCCGAGGCCTGCTCCCTCCGCGGGCAGGTTGAGCACCAGCACCCTGCTGGCCAGGTCATCGAGCACCGCATCACCGGCGTCCGCCCAGAACGGGCGGCGGCCCGGCCCGGACCGGATCGCCCGCCGTGCGGCCGTATCGCCGGCCGGGCTGCTGGCCGGGCCGGTCTCCAGCGGGCCGCCGAGCTGGGCCAGCAGGGCGCGCAGGGTGAGTCCGGTGGCCGTGCGAACCGCCTCGTCGAGATCGGCCAGGCGCACGGTCACCCGGCCTGCCACCGGGAGCCGGTAGTGCCCGGTGACGCTGATGATCACCCGGCGCTCCGCCTCGCTGGGACTGGCGACGGCCACGCTGCGCCCGAGGTCGCCGCCGGTGCTTTCCAGCGACCGCCGGGCCGCCGCCAGCAGCCGCCGGTACTCGGGCCGGCGGAACCGGTCGATGCTGTCGTGCGCGATGGTCACTCGGCTGCCTGCGCTATCTCGCCAGCACCGCGACGGCCGCGTCGGTGACCACCCGGCACCGGTGCGCCACCGTGTGCGTCGTGGCCAGCCCGGCGAACGGCGGCGTGGCGGGGGTCCACATGGCGGCGAACGCCAGGATCAGGGCCAGCAGGTCGGCCGCCGCGCCGCCGGCAACCGGCGCTGCGCCGCCTGGGCATCTCCCACCATCCCCGGAGCCTACCTAACTAACCGAAGAGTTGACAGCATTGACCTGGCGTGTCCAGCGCCAGCTCACCAGTCAGCCGGCCATCCGCGCGACACTGGACGAGTTCGTGGCCGTGAACCTCAGCGTTGCCGCCACGGCCGGTGCGCTATCGCCGCACCCCTGCTCGCTCCGCTGCCGGCTGGCGCGGATCACCGAGCTCACCGGCCGCGACCCCCGCAAGCTCACCGATCTGCTGGAACTGATCGCGGCCAGTCATGTGCTGACCAGGCAGGCCGGGCCGGACGCATGAAACGTGACGCTTTAATTTCATGCTGTTCAGCTGGCTACACGGAATTGGCGGCCAGTCCCGGTAGCCCGCGGCGGAGCGCCCGGACCGGGCTCGCGAATCCTTTGCCGGCACAGTGTTGAACCAGACTGGACCGGTTCAGCGTTTCTTTTGTTAGTGGCGGTGAACGCCGCTGAAGTCACGGCGGCCCGATAGGAATCCGCGATGCAGGCGACGCCCGTCCGACGGCCCGGCAGGGTCACCGAAGCAGTGCCTGGGGGACGCATGAACGAGCCAGTCCCGATCAGGGTGCATACGCTTGATCCCATCTCGGAAATCGGCGTGCTCGCCCAACTGAGGTACCGGCCCGAGGTCGTCATCGCCGACGCGGGCGTGCGGCCCGCCGTGGCGCTCGCCATCCTGGACAGCACGGACGAGGATGCCGTCCGCTGGCTGAAGGCACTGCACGCGGAGAGCGGCCTGCCGATAGTGCTGATCATTGGCCGGGTCGATCCGAGCGCGCTGGTCTGCCTGGTGGAATCGGGCGTCTGCGGCGTTTTAAACCGCGTCGACGCCACCGCGGAGCGTCTGGTCCGGGCCATTCAGATGGCCGCTGCCGGGCACGGCGACCTGCCGCCGGAGCTGGTCCGTCACCTCCTCGACCATGTCGGCCAGCTGAGCCGTAACCTGCTCACGCCCCGTGGCCTGTCCTTCGCCGGGCTCACCGGCCGCGAGCGCGATGTCCTCCAGCTGATCGCGGACGGGCTGTCCACCCGCGAGGTGGCGACCCGCCTGGCCTACTCGGAGCGCACGATCAAGAGCGTGGTCCAGGATCTGACGCTCCGGCTCAACGCCCGTAATCGGACACAGGCTGTCGCCTATGCCGTGCGGAACGGTTGGATCTGAACCGATCTCCCGGTGGCGGCCCGGCCGGCGGTAGGCGGCGCGCCACCGGCGGCTGGGCCAGCGATCCGCTGCCGCCGGCGGGCGATAGCCGCTACCGGCGGTAGACGAGCCGGCCACCGGCGGCCGGCTGCATCGGCCCGCCATCCACGATCGCGTCGGCGCTGAGCTTCGCGGCGCCCTGGGTGGCCACCAGCTGCCTGGCGCCGAGCAGATCGTGCGGCAGCACCAGGAAGAAAGCGCCGACGCCGCCGTCGCTGCCTGCGGTGACGGTCTTCGTGCCGAGCAGGGTCGGCCCGCCGCCGGGAAGCTGCCAGGTCAGGGTGACCGGGACGCCGGGCGCGAAACCCGTTCCGGTGACGTGCGTCAGTTCGCCGGGCTGGAGCACCGACGGATCGATGCGCAGTGTTTTCGTGCACCCGGTTACCTGCAGCGTCGCGGTGGCGCTGAACAGGAAGGCCGGCCCGCCGGTACTGGGCTGCTCGCTGGCCGTGACCTGGTGGGCTGAGCAGTCGAGGCCGCGCGCGGTGACTGGCAGGCTGAAGTTCCCGCCCGCATCGGTCACGCCTGAGCCGGCCGCCGTGCCGTCGACCGAGATGGTGACCGGCTGGCTGGCGTGGAACTGGCTGCCGGTCACCAGCACCACGGCGGGCTGGCTGGCCAGCGGGATCGCGGCCGGAGTCAGCGTGATCTGCGGGCATTTGACGGTGATCTGCGCGGCCGCGGAGATCACCTGCTCGTTGAACGTCTGGCTGAGCACGACCTGGTGTGTGCCGCAGGAGGGCGACGCGGTGATATCCAGGCCGCCGTCGGTCGCCGTGCTGAAGTTCTGCGGCGTGCCGTCGACCGAGAGCGTGAAGCCGCCGGGCAGCGGGAAGTTCTGCGGCGTGACGTGAAAGGTGGCGGGCAGCTGCTGATTGCCGACCACGCCGGGGTTCACCGTGATGCCCGCGCAGCGGGCGGTGATCGTCACCGAGCCGACCGGGATGCTGGTGCCCCCGTCCGTCTCGGTCGTCACCGTCACCGTGTTCGCACCGCAGCCCGGGACGCCACCGCTCTCGTCGCCGGGCTGCGGGACGCTGAAGGTGCCGCTGAAAGCGCCGGTATCCAGATCCTCGGCCGTGCTGCCCACGAAGCCTCCGTTGAAGGCCACGTCGACGAAGCCGTCGTTGTCGCTGCCGATCGGCTCGGTGACCGTTCCGCTGACGCTGAACTGGGTGAACGTGTACAGCAGCGGAGCCGTGGGCGTGACGGTGATGCTGTCCGCCCGGGCGGCGGGCGCGCCGGCCAGCAGCGTGCCGCCGGCCAGCACGACGGCGCTGGCCGCGGTCGCCGCGGCCAGCTTCGCGCGTCTCAGGAGGTGGTGTCGTTCATGCCGCTGATAAGTACGACCGGGGTGCACGCTTTACTCCCTGGGTTGGTGCAGCTGACGGACAAGCTGAAACGCTGGCCGGCCGGGACCATGATCGCGGTAATGAAGTGCAGGTCGTAGTCACGGAAATCGGCTAGCTGCTCGGAGAAGAGGACCTGGCCGCCCCGGCTCAGGGTGAGCGTCCCCTGGTCGCCTGCCGGGTTCTGCATCACCACATCGGTGAGGGCCAGCGCGTGCTTGGCGGGCGCGGTGACGCCCGGATTTGCGGCGTCGAGTGTCTGGGCGAATGTCACCGGGGCGGGCCTGCCGGCCGCCGCGGGACGGGCAGCTCCCGGCGTGGCTGACCCCCCGCCAGTGCCTGCTGACGGCGACGGGGATGCGGTGCTGCCTGGTCCGGCCTTGACCGCGCCGGGCGACGCGGTAGCGGACGGGCTGCTGCCCGGGGCCGCGGCGGCGCCGGAACTGGCCCCGGCCGCCCCGGCCTGCGCCGGGGCCCCGCCCGGGACACTTTGCTGCAGCGCCTGGTTCACCGTCCGCTGCGCCGCGGTGGTCCCCGCGCTGGTCGCGGCGTCCCGGACGGCCGGCCGGAGCACGCCGAACCACAGCGCGACCGCGGTGACGGCGGCGGCCGCGGCCAGCGCGACGGCCTTGGGCAGCCAGCTGGGTAGCACCGCTTCCTGCAGCAGGGTTCCGTCGCTGCGGACGGGGGCGTCGCCGAGCGGCTGGGCGAGCACCTGGAACCTGTGCGTCACGCTGGGCCCGCGCCAGAACCTGCGCCGGGCGCGCACCCGGACCTCGGCGAACGCGGCGGACCCGGGCGGCACCTCCAGCTCGGCCGGCCTGACCTGCACGTCTACCGTGTCGGCGTCATCACCGCCGACGAACTCAATGAAGGCGGGGGCGTTGCCGTGGTTGTCCACGGCCACCCGGTGCCTGCTCGCCCGCATGCCGCGGGCCCGGCCGGTCCGCGGTGACATGTCCGCGCTGACCAGCGCCACCGGAGTGATCTCCAGGACACCCTCTTCCACCACGGAGCCCGGCGGGTCCTCGCTGGAGGCGATGCGGACCGCGAACGGGACCGGCCCGTACGGCAGATCAGAATCGACCGGCGGCCGGAGCAGGATCCGCGCGGTACCGTCTTGCCCGGGGAACAATGAGATAGCGTCCGGTTCGCAGACCGCCCAGGGCGCGGCGTCCCCGAGCACGCTCAGCGCGAACGAGTCCACCACTGGTCCGTTGTTTTTCACCGAGATCTCGGTGTGCACTTCGCCGCCCGGTGACACGGGCAGGCGGCCTGGCTTAAGAGCTGCTTCAGCACCCATGGGCCAGAAGGTAAGGGCGCGGGGGCGCCCGGGCCAGGTCAGTTGGTGCAGCGGATGGTGCACCTGGGGGTGGCCTTCAGGGCTGCCCTATCGGGCAGCCGCGGACGCCCCTTTGGCTGCCCTGTTCGCCGTTACGCCGGCCGCCCCCGCAGCGGATGCTCGGGTCCGTGATAGCAGAAACAGACCAGGCGCTCGCCCTGGTGCTGAAGCGGAGGGTCATCGGCAACGCGGCGATCGCCGTCGCGTTCGACCCGCCGAACCGGCCGTGGATTCAGGCCCTCACTGGGCCCGCGGTCAACCTGTTCCTGTTTGACATCAAGGAAAACCTGCACCGGCGCGACGTCATGTACGAGAAGGTCCTCGGCGCGGATGGCGCCGTGGTGGCCCGGCGGCCGCCGCCGCCGCGCGTCGACCTTCACTACACGGTCAGTGCGTGGGCGCCGACGGTCCTGGTGGAGCACAAGATCCTGGCCGCGGCCCTGCGCTGTTTCTGCTCGATGGTGGCGCTGCCCCGCGAGGCGCTGCCCGCCGCCCTGGCGGCACTGCCCTATGACGTCCTTGTCGCTACCGAGTCCGGCGCCCGGCGGAGCATGTTCCTCAACCTGGGCGGCGAACTCAAGGTGGGGTTCGAGCTCACGATCACGGTGCCGATGCCTGGGCTGGCTGATCTTCCGGCCGCCCCGCCCGTCCGGCAGAAAGCCACGGTCGCCGTCAACCCAATCACTCCACGGGAGGAGAGCACGCAATGAGCGAGGCAGCAGCAGAAGGGTTCGGCGCGGAACTCGCCGAAGACGCGGTGGGCGTGGCGGAGACCGGCCTGCACGCGGCCGAGGGCGTCTATCACGCGGCTACCGGCGACTGGACAGCCGCCGCGGACAGCTCGCTGTCCATGAGCGAGAGCGCGCTCGGCGTGGCCACCGGCGGGATCAGCGAACTGGCCGAGGCCGGCTGGGACGCCGTGGCCAAGGAAACCGGCCTGCCCTCGGCCCACGAAGCGCTCAATGACGGCGCGCAGGCGGCCGGGAACGCGATCGGCGACGGACTGTTCGACCTGGTCGGCGCCGACCAGTCGCACCAGGCCGCGGTGGCCTTCGATGACGGGAACATCCTCGGCGGCCTCGGCCACATGGCCGAGGGTGCGGCCGGCACCGTCGGCAGCGCCGTGGAGCAGGGCGTGACCGAGGCCGGCCAGGCGATCAGCGACGCGGCGAGCGGCGTCGAGCAGGGCGCGGAAGAACTCTGGAACGAAGTCACCGAGTAGCCAGCGCCGCGCGGCGCCGCACAGGGCAACTGATCCCGGAAGGAAAACCCGATGCCCACGTACCTTTCCCCTGGCGTCTACATCGAGGAAGTCGAGGCAGGCGTCCGCCCCATCGAGGGCGTCGGCACCGCCGTCGCGGCCTTCGTCGGGCTCGCCTCGGACGGACCGTTCCACACGCCGACCCTGGTCACCAACTGGACCCAGTTCACCTCGACCTTCGGCGAGCCGGTCGAAGGCTGCTACCTGGCGCCCGCCGTGTACGGTTTCTTCCTCAACGGCGGCGGCCGGGCCTACGTCGTGCGGATCGGCGGGTCGGCGGGCGACGGCCCGGACGCGGCGCAGGCCGACCTGGTCGCGGCGAGCCAGCCCGAGGCCATCGCCTACCGGGCCACCGCACTACAGCAGGGCAATGGCTCGGCCCGGCCGGCCCGGCGCGATGGCCAGCACGGCAGCCAGCACGGCCAGCCCGGGCACCAGGGCAACCAGCCCGGGCAGGACGCGGGCGAGATCAGTATTGAGGTCACCGACCCGCCGGAGGGCTCACCGGAGGACAGTTTCCGGGTGGTCGTCCGCGGCGCGGGCCGGGAAGAGGTGTTCGAGCCGGTCACCACACGGCGCGGCCGGACCAACGTGATCAGTCAGGTGAACGCCACCTCGACGCTGATCAGGCTGGCCGAGGGCACCGCGCAGCTCGCCGAGCGGCGCCCCGCCAACGGCACGCTGACCCTCGCTGCCCAGCCGGCCAAGGAGGTCGCGGCCCGGCCCGACGAGTATGTCGGCGACACCGCCGACCGCACCGGCTTCGGCGGCCTGGCGGCGGTCGACGACGTGACCATGATCTGCGCTCCTGACCTGATGGCGGCCTACCAGGCCGGGGCGATCGACCGGGACGGGGTCAAGGCCGTGCAGGGCGGCATGATCGCGCACTGCGAGCTGATGGGGAACCGGCTGGCCATCCTGGACCCGCTGCCCGGGCTCAGCCCGCAGCAGGTCCGTGACTGGCGGATGGACGAGACCGGCCACGACTCCAAGTTCGCCGCGCTCTACTGGCCGTGGGTCAAGGTCTTCGACCCGGTCAGCGGCAGCCCGCAGCTCATCCCGCCGAGTGGCCACGTGGCCGGGGTGTGGGCGCGCAACGACGCCACCCGGGGCGTGCACAAGGCCCCCGCCAACGAGGTGATCAGGGGCACGATCGGCGTCGCCACCGTGATCACCCGGGGCGAGCACGACATGCTCAACCCGGTCGGGGTGAACTGCATCCGGGCTTTCCCCGGCCGCGGCACCCGGATCTGGGGCGCGCGGACGCTGTCCAGCGATCCCGCCTGGCGCTACGTCAACGTGCGCCGCCTCTACAACTACGTGGAGTCCTCGCTGATGGGCGGGACTCAGTGGGTGGTCTTCGAGCCCAACGACAAAGACCTGTGGGAGCGGCTGATCCGGACGATCCGGTCGTTCCTGTACCGGGTCTGGCTGGACGGTGCGCTCTTCGGCGAGACCGCTGAGCAGGCGTTCTACGTGAAATGCGATGACGAGATCAATCCCAGCGAGGTCATCGAGGCGGGCCAGCTGGTCTGCGAGGTCGGCCTGGCCGTGGTCAAGCCGGCCGAGTTCGTGGTCTTCCGGCTGGCCCAGTTGCCCAGCGGCACATCCGCGGTGAACGAGTAACCGACGACTAGCGGTCAACGAGTAGCAGTCAACGAGTAATCGAGATCGGAGGAAGCGTCATGGCGGTCTTGGACCCGCTGGCTAGTTACAGCTTCGGCGTGGAGATCAGCGGGGTGACCATCGCCCAGTTCAAAGAGGTCAGCGGGCTCGGTGTGGCCATCGGCGTCATCGAGAACCGGGCCAACCAGGTGGGCGGCCTACCCCTGCTGCAGAAGCTGCCGGGCTCGGTGCACTACGACGACATCCACCTGTCCCGGGGCAAGGTGGCCGACCCCGCCTTCTGGGCGTGGATCAAGACTGTCCAGGACGGGCAGATTGACCAGGCCCGCAAGGACGGCTCGATCGTCTTGTTTGACTTCTCGCACGGCGAGGTCACCCGTTTCAACTTCTTCGGCGGCTGGCCGTCCCGGGTGGAGATCGGCAAGCTCGCGGCCGGGGCCGACCAGGTGCTGCTGGAGTCGGTGGTCATCGCGATCGAACGACTGGAGATCAAGTGATGACCGCCACTGCCGAGTCGGCCGTGCGCACCGAGTTCGCCTTCACGCTGCCGGTTGGATACCTCGACGAGAGCGGCACGTTGCACCGCGAAGGCCGGATGCGGCTGGCCACGGCGAGAGACGAGATCCTGCCGCTGCGGGATCCCCGGGTACAGGACAACGAGGCATACCTCACCGTCATCCTGCTCGGCCGGGTGATCACTTCGCTCGGCACGCTGAGCGCGATCAACCCGGGCGTGGTCGAGGGCATGTTCGCCGCCGACCTCGCCTTTCTCCAGGACCTCTACCGGCATGTCAACGCCGAAGGGCACAGCCGCGCCGCCGTCAGCTGCCCCGGATGCGGTCACGAGTTCGCGGTGGACTTCTCGGCGTCAGCGCGGGGCCGCCTGGGGGAATCCTGACGTACGGCACGCAGCGACTGCTTGAGGAGGTGTCGTACGTGGCTTATTACTTCCACTGGTCGTTGGAAGAGATTCTCGACCTCGAACACCCGCTCCGGCGGGCCTTCGTCGACCAGATCGAGGCGATCGAGGTGGGTCTCGCGACGATGGTCGAGACCAGCGACCCGCGGACGGGGGAGTGAGTCATGCGCTGGCCGTTCCGCAGCCGCGATGCCACCCGGCCCGAGAGCTTTACCGGGGGCGAGAGCTTTACCGGGGCCGAGGGTGCCACTGGGCCTGCGGGCGGCACCGGGGCCAGGGGAAACGGGTCCGGTGCGGACGCAATGCGCCCGTCTGGCCAGTGGCGCGACCTGCCGGCGACTAGCGTGCTCGGCCCGCAGCCGACCGCGAGCAGCCGCGGGTTCGCGCGGACGCTGCCCAGCCGGTGGCAGCAGTCGGCGGTTCTCGCGCCGCTCGGCCATGACAAGACGGATGAAGCGCCCGGCGGCCTCGTGTCCGGTCTCGCCCGTGGCATCGAACGGCCCGCAAGCGCATCACCTGGTGCGACGGGAACGGGCGGAAGACGCCGCACAGCACCTCCGGCATCAGCACTCCCGGCATCTGCGCAGCCAACTGGGCCGGTCGCCGGGCCGATCCCAGGGCGAGCCCAGCCCGGCTCCGGGCCAGGCGGATCGCGGCCCGGCCTTGTCCCTGCTGCTGGCCGGCCCGGAGGATCCGGGGCCACACCAGCTCTTGCTGACGGGGAGTACGGCAGGTCGTCGTTCCGCTCGGCGCGGCCGGCCACGCCCCAGCCGCCGTCGGCCTCCGGCGTGACCGGGCCGCCAGGTGCCTCGCCGGCCGTGCCGCCCCCCGGCTACCCGGCGGGGATCTCAGGTCTTCCCTCCGGTGCCTCCGCCGCCTCGGTCTCCGGTCTCGTATCGTCCGTACCGCCCGCATCGTCTGCGCGGCCCGTCTGGTCTGCCCGGCTCGGCTGGCCTGCGCGGCGGGAGTCGCCGGAGCACGCCCGATCGCAGGCCGCGCTGCCCGGGGTGGCCGGCTCATCCGCAGGAGTCCCGCAGGCCCAGGTGGGCGAGGCGTCGGTCGGCGGTACGCAGGACGGCGGCACGTGGGCCGGCGGGGCGTCGGCCGGCGGGGCGCAGGTCGGCGGGGCGCAGGTCGGCGGGGCGCAGGTCGGCGGCGTACCGGACGATGGCACAGGGTCGGCCACCCGGCCGGCCCGAGAATCACTGCTTTCTCACGGAGCTGGGACACCTCCTGACTCGCGCGGGACGCCTGCTGGCCCACGCGGGAGGACTACCGGTCCACGGGGGACCACTGCGGCTGCTCACCCAGCTAGCCTGGCTGCGAATCCGCCGGTCACGTCCCGGCCCCGAAGTCAGCCCCGCCCGCCAGTGACCAATGCGGCCGGGTCGGCAGGTGCCGATGCTCCGTCGCCGCCGGCCGGGCTGGGCAGGATCACCCGGCATGCCCCGGGTACTGCCGCCCCGTCAGCCGGCCCGGGCCCGCAGGGATCATGGCCCGCAGCCGTCGATGCGGAGCCTGCCGGACCACCTCCCGGCCTGCTGCCCGCTGGGGCACCTGGCGGGACGGGCTCGGCTGGGGCACCTGGCGGGACGGGCTCGGCTGGCCTTCCCGGTGGGCTGGGCTGGGCTGGCTTGCCTGATGGGGTATCGCCGGCCGAGCCTCCTGCCGGTATGTCACCGGCCGGCCTTCCTGCTGGGGTGGCGCCGGCCGGACCGGACGCCGGGGTGTCGCCGGTCGCTGCGCGGCCCGGGACCTGGCCCGGCCCGGCGGACGCCGATGGCAGCGGATCGGGAGACGATGAGCGGCCGGCCGGGTGGCGGCGGCCCGGTTCCGGGCGATTGCGCCGCCGCCCCCGGCTTGGGCCGCCCCTCACCGGGCTCGTGACCGGGCCGGATGGGCCCGCACCGATCACCGGGCCAGATGCGCGCGCACGGACCGCCGGGCCGAGTCATCGGTCCGGGGCCGCCGGGCCGGGTCATCGGTCCGGGGCCGCCGATCTGGATTCGCCCGGATCGATCACCTGGGCGGGCCAGGCCTCCAGGACCACCTGGCCGGGCCAGGCACCCGGGACCACCTGGCCAGATCGGCCGTCCGAAATCACTGGGCCGGGCGGGGCGCCCCGCGCCGGGCTGGTCGCCGGGCCGGACGGCACGACCAGGGGCATCGGGCCGGACGCATCGTCCGGGGTCGCGGGTCCAGGCACGCCATCCCCGACCAGCGGGCCTGATGGACTGTCGCTGGGCACCGGGCCAGGTGGGCCGTTCCAGGTCACCGGATCGCCTGCGCTGTTCCCCGCCGGGCTGGTCGCCGGGCCGGATGGGCCGTCACGGCCACGCTCAGCGGGTGCCGCGGCGGGCGATCGGGCCGGGAGTTCTGTCCAGCCGCCAACCGAGCGGGACCCTGGGGGAACCTGGGCGGCTCCGCGGCCGGCCCCGGAAATCGCGGGCCTGCCCGTAGTGACACCACTGATCGTCGCCGGCGGCGGCCGATCACCCGGCCGGCGGTCATCCGGGCCGCTTACCGCGGCACGGCTGCTCGTCAGTTCCAGAATTCCGCTGTCCAGCCGATCCGGCATCCCTCCGGGAACCGGGACCGGCGGGCCCGGGCCGGAGCCGGCCAGTCCCGGCACCGCCACCTTGCTGGCGGCCGGTCAGGCTCCGGGCCCGCCTCCCTGGTCATCCGCGTCCCCCTGGGCCTCAGCCGGCCGAACCCGTGGCGGCCGCGGCTCGTCCGAGCGAGCCTCAGCGGACGCGCCCGCCAGCAGTGACACCTCGGCCGGCGGCATGCTGGCGGGCGGCCATCGAGCCGCCGGGCCGGCCGGCCCACGTCAACGCGCTGATGTCCTGGCGCGCCAGTCGCAGCGCCAACCAGACGGGGCAGGCAACCCAGTCATGGCCCGGCGACCAGGACCTGGCGCACCGGCGGTCCCCCCGGTCTGGACGCCGGTCGGGCAGCCGGGTCCGAGCGGGCGCGATGAGGTCGTGGCGGCCGGCCGCCAGCCGACTGGGGAAGCTCGCGCCTGGCCGGCCGGGGGTGCTGCTAGCTGGTCCGCCCGGAGCGCGTCCCGCCCGCCGGCGCCGTCGGCCCGAGCGACCGCTGGTCCGGCGACGGCCGGCTCAGCAGCCGGGATATTTGATCAGGCGGTGTCGCATCCGGCGTCGGCCGCCCCGGCCACACCGGGTCCCCTGCTGACTCCAGAGGCCGCACTAGGTCCGGCGGCAGCCGCCCCGGCTCCGCTAGGCGCGGTCTCAGCCGCAGCCGCGCCAGTTCTGGCCGCCCCCCAGGCTCTGACCGGCCCGGTCTCAGCCCTGGCCACGGCAGGCTCGGCGGCAGCCCTGGCTCCGGCCAGCGTGGCCTCGGCCGGCCCAGCCTCGGTGGACCCAGCCTCGGTGGACCTGGCCACGGCGGACCCCGCGGCGCTCGACCGGCTCGCCCGGCGGCTGTATGGACGGCTGCGTGGCCACCTCGCCGCCGAGTTGCTGGCCGACCGGGAACGCGCCCAACTGCTGACCGACCTCTGACCCCGACCGCCGACCCCGCACACCGCCGACACCGCACACCGCCGACACCGCACACCGCCGACACCGCACACCGCCGACACCGCACACCGCCGACACCGCACACCGCCGACACCGCACAGGAGACACCGTGACACAGCCGAAGGCTCCGGGGATCTCGCTCAGTTTCGACGTGCAGATCGACGGTGTCCCCGTCGCCACCTTCACCGGCTGCTCAGGCCTGGAAGCGCAGTACGAGGCGCTGGAATGGCAAGAGGGCGGCGACAACGGCACGGTGGCCAGGCTGCCCGGACGGCTCAGCTACAGCAACGTCCAGCTCAGCAGGTCGGTCGACGCGGAGAGCGGAAAGCTCGCGGCGTGGTTCAGCCAGCAGCAGCGCCAGCCCGCCCGGCGGACCGCGGTGATCCAGCTCTACGACGGAAACCGCGCGATGGTGACTAGCTGGACGCTGCAGGGTGCCTGGCCGGTCCGGTACAGCGGACCCAGGCTCACCACCGGCCCGGAGGGGGAGGCCACCGCGGTCGAGACCCTCGAACTCGCTCACCAGGGGTTCGCGTCATGACGGGGCGGCGGTGACCGGCAGATGAGCGGCGACGCGATTGTCCGGGCGGTGCTGACCGGCTCGGACGGCACGACAGTGCCGTGCCAGTTCAACCCCTCGACGCTGCAGCTGAGCAAGACGTCCACCTGGTCCTCCCATCCGACCAGGGGCTCGCGGCGCGCCCCGCGTCCCCAGTTCGTCGGCACCGGACCGGAGATACTCACGGCCCGGCTGCTTTTCGACGGGTTCGACACCCTGGGTGGGGCCAGCAGGCCGGTCTACGACGCCGTGTCGCAGCTCCTCGACTGGACGTGCGTGCCCGCGTCGGCGTACGACTCGGCCACCCCCCAGCCGCCGACCGTTACCTTCCGCTGGGGCACCGGCGTTGGCTTCACCGGCTTCCTGCAGCACGTGCAGGCCGAATACACGATGTTCGCCGCCGACGGCACCCCGCTGCGCGCCATCGCGGAAATCTCGCTGCAGCGGATACCAGATGACCCCCAGGGCACCAACCCCACCTCGGGTGGCATCTCGGGGCGCCGCAGCGCGGTGCTGGCCGACTGCGACTCGCTGGCGGGCATCGCCTACCGGGAGTACGGCGACCCCGGGTTGTGGCGCGGCATCGCGGTCGCCAACGGCATCGAGGATCCGGCCCGGGTACCGGTCGGCACCACGCTGCTGGTGCCGCCGCGGACCCGGGCGGCCGAACTCAGCCGGAGCGGGGGTGACCGGGAAGATGGCAGCTGACCGGCCGCGTTTCGGCAGCAGGCCACAGGTGAGCGTGGGCGGCTCGCCGCTGCCGGCCGATGTCGTCCCCGCGCTTGCCCGCGTCCTAGTGCACACCGACGTCCACCTGCCGGGCATGTTCGTGCTGCATTTCCAGGACACCAGCCGTGATGTGCTCGGCCGCGCGGGCATCACGTTCGGCAGCAGGCTCACTGTGGCGGCCACCCCGGACGGGGACGGTGACCTGACCCCGCTGGTGGACGGCGAGGTGACCGCCCTGGAGCAGGAGTCTGACGCGACCGGGACCTGGACGATGGTGCGCGGCTATGACCGGCTGCACCGGCTCTGCCGTGGCCGCCGCACCAGGACCTTCGCCGGCGTGACCGACGCCGACATCGTCCGGCAGATCGCCGCGGACGCCCAGCTTGATCTCGGCGACCTGGACACCGGCGGCCCGGTGTATGAGCACGTCAGCCAAGCCAACCTGACCGACTGGGAGTTCCTGCGGGCCCGCGCGCACGAGACCGGGCACGAGATCGCGGTCTCCGGCGGCAAGCTGCAGTGGCGGATGCCACGGCCAAGCGGAGACGCGCCGTCCGGCGGCGATGATCTGGCCACGCCCGCCCAGCCGTTCCAGCTTCTGCTCGGCGGCAACCTGCTCAGGTTCCGGCCCCGGGTGACCGCGGCCGAGCAGGTACCTGAGGTCCAGGTCCGCGGCTGGGATCCGGCCAGCAAGCAGGCCGTGGTGGGCACGGCTGCGGCGGCGACCTCGAGCACCAGCATCGGGGTGGCACCCGCCGACCTGGCCAGCGCGTTCGGTGCGCGGCCGTACGTGGTGGTGGACCGGCCGGTCACCAGCCAGGCCGAAGCCGACACCGTGGCCAGCGCGATCGCCGAGCAGATCGCCGGCGCGCACGCCGAGGCTGAGGGCACCGCGCTGGGCGACCCGCGGCTGCTGCCGGGCGCCGCGGTCCAGGTGGGCTGCGTGGGCTGGCCGCACGACGGCAGCTATGTGCTGACTTCGGCCCGGCATTGCTACGACGAGTCCGGCTACCGCACGGAGTTCATGGTCAGCGGCCGGCAGGAGCGCTCCATGCTCGGGCTGGCCTCGGTGGGCGCGACCAAGGGCAGCCACCGGGCCGCGGGACCGCCGGTCTGCGGCCTGGTGGTCGGCCAGGTCACCGACATCGCTGACCCGGACGGCATGTTCCGGGTCAAGGTGGCCTTCCCCTGGCTGTCGGACGACTACGAGTCCTGGTGGGCGCGGGTCGCGCAGCCGGGGGCCGGCGACGGGCGCGGGCTGGCCTGGCTGCCCGAGGTCGGCGACGAGGTGCTCGTCGCGTTCAGCCACGGCGATGTGCGTGCTCCCTACGTCATCGGCGGCCTGTACAACGGGGTCGACCTGCCGCCGCTCGGCGGTCAGCTGATCGACACGGCGGCCGGCCAGGTGGTGCGCCGGGCATGTGTCTCGCGTACCGGCCACCGCCTGGTGCTCTGCGATGCAGACAGCGGTCCTCAGGTCCTGCTGGCCACGGGCGACGACAACCTGAAGATCACCCTCGACGCGGCCCAGACCTCGATCACCATCGACAGCTCGGGCTCGGTCACGATCAGCGGCAGCAGCCAGGTGCAGATCACCAGCGACGGCGACGTGAGCATCCAGGCGTCAGGCCGCCTCTCGCTGGCCGGCCAGACCGGGGTGACGATCGACGGCGGTCCCTCGGTCCGGGTGTCCGGCGACGTGGTCCAACTCAACTGACAACCTGGAAGGGAGCTGATCGCGATGGGTACTCCAGCGGCCGTGGCCGGTGATCAGGTGACCGGGACGTGCCCGGTGCACCTGATGCCGAATCCGGCCTCCGGTGCGCCGCAGCCCGCCCCTCCGCTGCCGTTCGCCGCACCCGTCACCCTCGGCGTGTGCCCGAGCGTGCTGATCGGCGGCAGGCCGGCCGTTGTCATCGCGGCGACCGGCTACAACACGCCACCGCATGTCGGCCTGCACCCCGCCGATCCGTTCTTCGCACCGCCCATGCAGCAGGCCGTGATCACCCAGGGCTCCGCGAGCGTGCTTTTCGGCGGGGTGCCCGCCGCCCGTACCGGGTCCCAGGCCACCTGCTGCGGCCAGCCGGTGGGCACCCTCACCGGCAGCGTGGCCTCGGTACTGATCGGAGGCTGAGATGGCATCAGGCAGCGACTTCACCGGCCGCGGCTGGGCGTTCCCGCTGCGGCTGGACAGTGCGGGCTCGTTCGTGCTTTCCGGCGGTGAGCAGGAGATAGAGGAAGCGGTCCGGCTCATCCTCGGCACCTCCTACGGCGAGCGGCCGCAACGCCCCGAGTACGGCTGCGGTATCCACGACCTGGTTTTCGACACCGTGGATGCGGCACTGGCCGGCAAGGTCGCCGCCGAGGTACGCGCCTCGCTGGCCCGCTGGGAGCCGCGGATCGACGTCACCGGGGTCACTGCCGCGCCGCTGCCCGACCAGGCGCATGTGCTCGGAATCGCCGTCGCCTACCGGGTCAAGGCGACCAATGACCGGCGCAACCTCGTGTTCCCGTTCTACTCGATCCCCGAGGAGTGAGCAGATGCCGCTGCCCGCTCCCAACCTCGATGACCGGCGATTCCAGGATTTCGTGGATGACGCGAAGCGGCTCATCCAGCGCCGCATCCCGGCCTGGACCGACCACAATGTGCATGATCCGGGGGTCACCCTGATCGAGGCCGTCGCCACCATCGCCGACCAGCTTGGCTACCGGCTGAACCAGGTGCCGGAGCGGCATTACCGCAAGTTCCTCGACCTGCTCGGGATTACGTTGCGGCCGCCCGCCGCGGCCCGGGCGGACCTGACCTTCCGGCTTTCCGCGCCGCGGCCCGAGCCGATCAGGGTGCCCGCGGGTACCCAGGTGGCGACGCGGCGGCTGCCCGGCGAGGAACAGATCTCGTTCAGCACGCTGGCCGACCTGGAGATCGCGGCGTTGTCGCTCGCCGAACTGCGGGCCGCCCCGGCGGTAGGCGATGAGCCGAGCAAGCTCGCCGACCTCAGCCCGGCCCTGGCTCAGGGCGAGCGGGTTTCCTGCTTCTCCGTGGTGCCGCGGCCGGGTGACCGGCTGTACGTGGGCCTGTCCGCCGCCGCGCCGCGCGGTGTCGTGCTGCTGCGGACCGACAGCGAGATCGAGGGCATCGGCGTGCACCCCGACCACCCGCCGCTGCGCTGGGAGGGGTTCACCGGATCCGGCTGGACCGAGTGCGAGGTGGAGCAGGACAGCACCGGCGGACTGAACCGGCCGGGTGACATCCTGCTGCACCTGCCCCCGGGACATGCCACCTCCCTCATCAACGGCATCCGGGCCGCGTGGCTGCGGGCCGTGGTGACGGAGTCAGCGGACGGGTATCCCGCGTACAGTTCCAGTCCGGTTCTGTCCCGGCTGTCCGCCGCGTGCGTGGGCGCGACGGCGGCCGCGATCCATGCCGACCGGGTGCGCTGCGACGTGCTTGGTGAGGCAGACGGGTCAGCGGGCCAGTGCTTCCCGCTGGCCCGGAAGCCGGTCCTGGACATCGGGCCCGCGCCGGTTCTCGAGGTCTCGTCGGACGACGGCTGGCAGCCGTGGCGCTGCGTCCCCGACTTCGCCGCCAGCGGCCGGGACGACCCGCATTTCCGGCTGGACCACACCTCCGCTGTCGTCGAATTCGGGCCGGCGGTCCGGCTGGCTGATGGTTTGCTGCGCAGCCACGGGCGGATACCTGCCGAGGGCGCCACGGTCCGGCTGCTCGAGTACTGGACCGGCGGCGGCAGCGCCGGGAACGTGCGGGCCGGTGCGCTGACCGTGCTGCGCACGCCGATCCCTTACGTGAAGTCAGCGGCCAATCGGCAGCCGGCCGGTGGGGGCCGTGACGGTGAGACGGTGGACGAGGCGAAGCTGCGGGCGGGCCGCACGTTGCGCACCTGCGAGCGGGCGGTGACCGCCGAGGATTTCGAGGTGATCGCGGGCGACGCGGCGGGCGCGGCGGTGCGCGTGCATTGCGTGCCGCCGCAGCAGCCGGCCGGCCCGGTCCGGGTGCTGGTGCTGCCGGACGTGGCCGGTTACGGCCCAGGGCGGCTGCCTTTCCGTGCGCTGACCCCGGACAAGGAACTGCTCGGCCGGATCGCGGCCGCGCTGGACAGCCGCCGCCTGGTGGGTACCCGCGTCGTGGTGGAACCGCCGCGCTATCGCGGCGTCACCATCGCGGTGCGGCTGCGCGCCCGGCGGGACCGTGACTGTGACGTGCTGGCCGAGGATGCGCTGGCCGCGTTGTACCGGTGGCTGCACCCACGTGACGGCGGGCCGCAGGGATCCGGCTGGCCGTTCGGGCGGCCGGTCACGCTCGGCGATGTGCACGGCGCGCTGGCCGGGCTGCCGGACCTGGATTACGTGGAGGACGCCAGGCTCTACCCGGCCGACCCGGTCACCGGAGCCCGCGCCGAGGCAGCGCAGCATGTCGAGGTGGCCGCGGACGAGCTTCCGTTCTCCTTCGACCACCAGGTGCAGGTGCGGCCATGAGCGGGAGTGCGGCGTACCGGGTCAGCGGGCCGGTGCCCGCGCTGTTCCACGAGGATCCGCTGTTCCTCGGCCTGTGCGCCGCGTTCGACGAACTGCTCGGGCCAGCGGTCACGGCGCTGGACTGCTTCGCCGCCTACCTGGACCCGTGGCTGGCACCGGGTGACTTTCTCGGCTGGCTCGGCGCCCTGGTCGGGGTGGATGGCGGCCCCGGCGACCAGGGTGAACAGCCGCAGCGAGCCCGGGTCGCGGGCGCGGTGCATGCGTACCGCACCCGGGGTACCGCCGCGGGCCTGCGCGCCGTGGTGGCGGCGGCTACCTGCGTGCCCGCGGACCAGATCACGGTCGCCGAGTCCGGCGCCGTGACCTGGTCCGTCACCCCGGGCGCGGCGGTGTCCCCGCCGTTTGACCCGGTGGTCACGATCACCGTTGTGGTTCCTGTCGGCCGGGATCCGGCTGTCCTGGCGGCGTGTGCCCGCGCCGCGGCCGAGCCCGCCCTTCCCCTGTTCAGTCAGCTTCGGATCGAAATGGTGGAGTCATGATCGTCTGTAGCGAATGCGGAAATTCTGCCGCGTCGGTGGACGGCTTCTGCTCGTCGTGCGGGGCCCTGCTCGAATGGTCAGGCCAGCCGGTCGAGGCCACGGCCAGCGCGGCCGATGGCAGCCGGCCGCACGCGGCCCGCCAGCCCGTCGCGGAGCGGCCCAGGCCGGACCCGGTGCCGCTGGTGACCGAGCCGGTCCATGCGGGCCCGTACTGCTCGGCCTGCGGCGTGCGCAATCCCGAGGGCCGCACGTTCTGCCGGTCCTGCGGTGAACTGCTGCGGGCGGGTGGTTCCGGGCCGGGGTCCGCTCCGGGCTGGTGGCGGCGCCTGCTGTCCCGGCTGCGCGGCCGCCGTTCCTATGCGGCCGGCGACCGGCCGCGCGGTTTCCTGAGCCACAGCGCGGTATCCGGCCCGGCCGCCTCCGCCGCGGCGGGCGGGGCGGCGGCCGGCAGCGTGGCCGGCCCGGCCACGCTCACCCCGCCCGCCGCCGCCCACCTGGCCAGTCCCCACCTGGCCAGCCCGCACCTGGCCAGCCCGCACCTGGCCAGCCCGCATCTGGCCAGCCCGCACCTGGGCTCCCTCGCTGGTGCCGCCGGGCAGCGCATCCGCCGGGTCAAGCGGCCCAGGCGGCTG
>Ga0265338_10002032_pt1 | contig 31325 bp, 25 predicted proteins | sample 42126metaG_FD_193579 | JGI IMG/M metagenome (GOLD analysis project Ga0265338, IMG submission 193579) | Rhizosphere microbial communities from Carex aquatilis grown in University of Washington, Seatle, WA, United States - 4-21-26 metaG | ecosystem: Host-associated > Plants > Roots > Rhizosphere...
ACTGTCGTGAAACGGACTTTCAGCTTAGAGGTGTCAAGGATGATACGCTTCTTACTCGTGATTCTCTTAATGCATTTTTCATTGTCGTTGATCTCCTGTACGACGGGCGACCTCGATGACAATCCTGATGCCACTGCTGAAGACGCGAACGGCTCCGCGGGTCCGATTGAAGACACGGAAATCGCCGATACCGCCGCCACCAGCAAAGGCGGCGAAGACGATCTCGAGAACGAGTTGGGTGGAGCGGATGACAAAGCCACGAGCAATGAACAAGCGCCGCCTCCCGACGCCGCAGCTAAAAATGATCAGGCGGCGAATCAAGAAGCGCCGCCTCCGGCTGATGACGGCTTAGACAAAGAGTTGTCGGATCAGGATCTCGAGCCGGCCCCGCCGACCGCAGACAACAAAGTGCAAGAGGAAGAGGTCGCGCCTCCGACAGAAACCGCGCCTCCTCCGGCCGCGGAAACTCCGCCGCCTGTCGAAGAGCCGCCGCCCGTGGCTGAGACTCCGCCGCCTCCTCCGGCTCCCGAAAAGGCTAAAGTCCGCGACATCCGCTACATGGCCAACGCCAACGGCGGAACTGTCGTAATCGAAACCTCAAAGCCCGTCACGTATCAGTCGCGCCTCAATCCCGCGACTCAGCAATTCGTGATCGAAATCGCCGACGTCGAATTGCCGGCCTCCCTCCAGCGCCCGTACAACATGAAGGAGTTTGGCTCGCGCTTCGGCAGTGTGAACGCCTATCAGAGCGCAGGCTCGACGACGGCCCGCGTGGTGATTCAAATGGCCGGCAACGTGACCACTGAACCGATCGTGCAGCAAGAAGGCACCTCGCTCGTCGTGATTCCGCCGGCAAACGCCGAACCTGTCGCGCAGGCGCCGACCAGCACGCCGACGAAGACGCCGCAGCGGGAAGGCGCCCTCCAGGCCCGCACCCTCGACGAATTCCTACTCGGGAACCAAAAATTTTACGGCAAGCCGATCTCGTTGCAGGTTAAAGACGCCGATATTCGTGACGTGATCAACTTCCTTTCTGAGGAAAGCGGCGCGAACGTAGTGATGTCCGACGACGTCGTCGGCAAGATCTCGCTCAAGCTCAGAAAGATTCCTTGGGACCAAGCCCTGGTCACAGTCATGCGCTCCAAGGGCCTCGGATATACCCGCCAAGGGAATGTGCTCCGTATCAGCACGATGAAATCGCTGCAGAACGAAACTGAGGTCGCGAACAAGCTGATCGAGTCGCAAAAGAATATTGCGCCGGCAATCGTGCAAGTTATCCCGGTCAGCTACGCGAACATGGAAGAGGTCCTGAAGGCGACCAAAGAATTCCTCACCAAAGATGTGGGCAAGGCCGTCATCGATACGCGTTCGAGCACGCTGATCGTCACGGACCGCCCCGAAGCGGTTGAACGGATCTCGAAGCTGGTGAAAACGCTCGATATCGCCCCGGCGCAAGTGTCGATTGAAAGTAAGATCGTCGAAGCTGTTGAAGGCTTTTCGTCATTCGTAGGAATCACCTGGTCTGCGAGCGGAGCGCCCGTCACTCTCAGCTCGAGCGGTGGAACGCACGGAACTCCGCTTGATTTGAACATGGGCTTGCAGACGGGAACTCTAAGTAAGGACTTCACTGGCGGGGGTACGCCGTTCGCGGGCAACATTAGCGTTGGCACGCTCGATCTCTTGGGCAGCTTGACTGCGAGCCTGACTTTGGCGGAAGACGATCAACTCGTGAAGGTTATTTCTTCGCCGCGGATTTCGGCGATGAACCGCGAAAAATCGACGATCATTCAACAAAGTGAAAACGTTACCGTGATCACCACCAAGTCGGAGCAAACAGGTGCTGTCACGAAAACAGAAAAACGCACCCCTTTCAAAACCCAGCTCGAGGTCACTCCGCAAATTACCGCCGACGGCGGAATTATCATGGAGCTCGATGTGCAGCGCGAATTCCTCGGCCCGGTCATCGACCAAGAGACCAAGTCCCAAGCCGTCAATACGCGTAAAGCGCATACCAAATTGTTAGTGCGCAACGGACAGACAGCGGTCATCGGCGGTATCTACCAAAGCGACGAGACGGAGCTCAACCACGGCGTACCGGGCTTGATGAACATTCCGATCATCGGCTGGTTGTTCAAGAATAGATCGGTCGATCGGACCAAGAACGAACTCTTGATCTTTATGACACCGCGGATTTTAGGGGGAGAAGGCGCAGCCACCGAGCAGGCGGCAAATTCACCGCCGCCGCCGGCTAGCGGAACGGCTGCTCCGATTACTGAGTAAAGATCATTCCGAAGTTATCGAACCTGTCTTCAGGACTGCCGATGCTGCCGAAGAAGCCCACCGGCTGAATCTTGACCTGATATTGAATTGAAGCCGTGTTCGCAGGAGTTGGATTTCCACCAATCTGGAACATTACATATCCGTTATCACAGCCCGTTTGCGACGGCGTATAATGTAACGTGCCCTTGGTGTGCTTCGAAAATGTTCCGAAGTCATTATAAGTGCATGTCACAGTCGTGCTGCCTGAAGTTACGGACGAATTGTTTGCGGCCGGGAGAATATCCATCTTATTGACCGTCACACCGCCATTCGCGTCAATGCCCGTAACTTCCAAATGCAAAGCTAAAATCACCAAATCCTCATCCGATTGATTATCAATGTTGACTAGCATTTCGAACCACGGAGCCTTAATTGTAGATGTGTTTCCGCCAACGGTCGTTGTGAGGTCCGAAAGAAAAACAATAGGATTAGTGGGCGATCCCGTGATGGTTACGTCTTGCGATTTTGTCTTCTTGCCACATTGGCTGAGAGCCAATGCCATAAGCACGAAGACGACTTTGAAGTATTTCAACAGTTGCGCGCGCATGTAAGTAATCTCCCTCTATATAGTATCGGCCACTTTCCGCAAATTTGAGAGGGGCTTGCCTTAAAATGAGACAGCCGCTAGACCATTGTCATGGATCTGTTTGAGATGGCGGTTCCCGCCGATCGCCCATTAGCCGAAAAACTGCGCCCCAAGCGGCTGGAAGACTTTGCCGGGCAGGGCGATATTTTGAAAGTGTTGAAGCCTTTCATCGAAAATCCCCAATTACTGCCGAACTTAATTCTATGGGGCCCCCCGGGGTGCGGAAAGACCACCCTGGCGCGGATCCTAGCCGAGAACTCAGGCGCCAACTTTATCAACCTCAACGCCGTTGAAACGGGCGCGAAAGAAATCCGCGAACTCGGCGAGCGCGCCCATTACCGTAAACTCCAAGGTCACGGGCAAACCTTAGTCTTTATCGACGAGATTCACCGCCTGAACCGGGCCCAGCAGGACGTGCTCCTGCCTTTCACCGAGGCCGGCGATTTCACGCTGATCGGCGCGACCACTGAGAATCCCAGTTACGAATTGAACTCGGCTTTGCTCAGCCGTTCGCGGGTTATCGTTTTGCACCGTCTGCCGGAAGCCTCGCTCGATGAGATTTTTCGCCGGGGTTGTGCGGAGCTCAAGCTCGATCCCGACCAACTTCTCAGCGAAAACGCAAAGGCCGCCTTTTTGAATTTCGTCGACGGCGACGCTCGCAAATTACTGACGTCGCTCGAATCCCTCAGTGCTCATGCCCAAACGCGTCCGCTGCCGCTTGAGCCCCAAGACCTCGCCGAAATCCTGCAAAAGCCATCTTTACGCTACGACAAAAAGAGCGATGAGCATTACGACACGATCAGTGCGTTTATCAAAAGCGTGCGCGGAAGCGACCCCGATGCCGCGATTTATTACCTCGCGCGCATGCTGGCGGGCGGGGAAGATCCGGTTTTTATCGCGCGCCGTTTGGTAATTCTCGCGAGCGAGGATGTCGGCAATGCCGATCCGCGCGGGCTACAAGTCGCTGTCGGCGGCCTTCAGGCGGTCGAACTCGTCGGCATGCCGGAAGCCGCGATCAGCCTCGCCCAAGTGACAACGTATTTAAGCTGTGCGCCGAAATCCAACGCCTCATACATGGCGCTCAAGGCCGCGCAAGCCGAAGTCGAAAGCTCAGGCACGCTCGAAATCCCCACCGCGCTCAGATCCGCACGCACCAAGCTCGCCAAAGACCTCGGTTACGGCCAAGGATACAAGTACGCTCACGACGGCGTCACCGGTTGGCAGCCGATGGCGTTCTTGCCCGAAAAACTCCGCGGCAAGAAATTTTTTGAGCTCAGCGATCACGGATTCGAAAAAACCATGCGACAATATTTGGATTGGATGAAAGGAAAAAAGGAATGAAATCATTGTCCCGCGCTCTCGTGTTTACCGCCCTTGCAACTCTTCTCGGCTGCGCGACGGCCGATGTGACCACCCTGAAATCCGCGCCGCCGAAACACGAAGACTGCGACATCGACCTCTTTGCCAGCGAAAAAGATATCAAACGCCCGTTCGAGACCGTCTGTCTGATCACTGCCAACACCGGATCGAGCGTCTTTGAAGACCGCACAATGAATGGCGCCATCAGCGAAATCCGCCCGAAAGCTTGTGCTTGCGGCGCCGATGCCATTGTTTTGATGAACGGCGAAAGCGGCGGCTGGAACGCGATGACCGGCAATAAGCAAGGCCACGCGACCGTCAAAGCCGTCCGCTACCAAAAATAGTCCGTTCTCCGCAGCCGTTTTCCGTATCTGTAAACCGTAACAGTAAACGGTTACCGTTACCGTTACCGTTACCGAAACAGTTTCCAGTTACGGATGACAGACACGGAAAACCGCGACGGAAAAACCGAATAGATTAATTAGTCGGCTTTCATCGCGTAAAGGCAGAGACAGGGTTCCCCGCCATCAGCCTGTTTGGAATGACGAGTGTTCGCGGGAATCACAATCCGGTCGCCCGCGCGAAGCATGAGTTTGTTGCCGGCGATATCGAGCATCAGCTGTCCGGAAACGACGATGCGGACCTCATCGAATGGGTGCCGGTGATCCTCCACTTTAGCGCCCGCGGGAATCAACTCCTCCTCCGCCTCCAAACCTTCGGCGTCGAACATCAGTGCCATCTGCTGTTTGGTGGGTAAAATCGGGGCCTGCCATCTCGAAACCAACATAAAAAACCTGTGACCTTTCTCACACTCTGCCCAAAAGGGCCGTATAAATACTTAGCAGAGTTTCAATCTTCCGCAAGCGAGTGTCTCGAACTGACGCCTTTTTCCGACGTCGTTTCTCCGTGATACAGGACAATACTCTATAAATGCACCCGGTACCTCAAGTCTTCATTGGGGAGCGACGATGGATTGTGTGAGAGAGTTATGGGGGAATTTTGAGCCAGTCTCCAGATCCGAATTCAAAGACCGATCAAGTGCTGCAAATCAATGATTTCGTAGCCAAGAGCGCTGGGCTGAAGTCCAGGGTCGAAGACGCTAAGCTCATCCGCATCCGTCAAAACACGGATGGCAAAGCCATCGCCTTCAACATCGCCGATCTCGAGGAAGTCATCCCGCGTATCGATGCTGACGGGCACGTGTTCCTGCAGGTGAATTTCCTCTCGGGGAAAAAGATTCTGCTGACGGAAAACCTCATCGGTTTCAAACCCGTGCCGAGCCGTGGCCTCGATTTGTCGAAGCTTCCGAAAGTCGTCACAACTCCCGATCTGTTGTCTGTCGTAGAAGCCATTGAGGACTCGATGGGTACGCCGCCGGCACCCTCACAGAACGATGAGTTGGACCTTCTCAAACGCGTGTTCGACTCGGTCCTCCGGGGTGCAGAAGCCGTGGGCTTCGACATCACTCCTGAGCGTCTGTGGCTTCAGTCTCTAGGCCGTAACAGCAAAGCCAGCGCCTAAAGCCTCTAAAGGCAGCAGTTTGCGCAAATTTTCGCGGGTTCAGGCCCGTGATCCGGCTTTTGAAACCGCGGGTTTTAGGCGCGCCTCACCGTAAAACAATTATTTTTAGCCGGTCCTTGACCTTTTCCTCCCATTTCGACAAGTTAGCCCCTCGCCAAGAATGCAATCGGGGGCATAGCTCAGTTGGGAGAGCATCTGATTTGCATTCAGAAGGTCGCAGGTTCGATCCCTGTTGCCTCCACCAGATTGAATTCTTGGCGAAGGGAACCCTCGAAAGACCCTGAGCGTAAACTCGAAAAGAATTTTAAAAATATTCTGAATCGAAGTTGACGAGCACGGATCAAGTAGATAGAACCCTTAGTTCTCAAACTTTGCTCTTTGAAAATCAAATAGCTAGCTATCATGGTGACATGGGTCCCATACCAACCGAGCAATCGGTGAGGTAAGGGTTAATTTATGTGAATTTTGATAGCGGCCAAATTATTGTACTCGAAAGAAAACAATGAAATTGACGCTAGTTTAAAATTCTTTTTTTTGAAATTTGATTTATCGAATTTTAATTGAAGAGTTTGATTCTGGCTCAGAACAAACGCTGGCGGCGTGCCTAATACATGCAAGTCGAACGGGGAAGTATCTTCGGATATTGTACTAGTGGCGTACGGGTGAGTAACGCGTGGATAATCTTCCTCTAGGTGGGGAATAACCAGTCGAAAGATTGGCTAATACCGCATAAGACCACAAACTCTTCGGAGTAAGGGGTTAAAGGCTTCGGTCGCCTGGAGATGAGTCTGCGCTCGATTAGCTAGTTGGTGAGGTAACGGCTCACCAAGGCGACGATCGATAGGTGGTCTGAGAGGACGGCCACCCACACTGGGACTGAGACACGGCCCAGACTCCTACGGGAGGCAGCAGTAGGGAATATTGCACAATGGAGGAAACTCTGATGCAGCGACGCCGCGTGAGTGACGAAGGCCTTCGGGTTGTAAAGCTCTGTTCTCAGGGAAAAAGAAAGTGATTGTACCTGAGGAGAAAGGACCGGCTAACTTCGTGCCAGCAGCCGCGGTAAGACGAGGGGTCCAAGCGTTGTTCGGAATCATTGGGCGTAAAGCGGGTGTAGGTGGCTCTGTAAGTCAGGAGTGAAAGCCCCAAGCTTAACTTGGGAAGTGCTTTTGATACTGCAGAGCTTGAATGTGGGAGAGGGTAGTGGAATTCCAGGTGTAGTGGTGAAATACGTAGATATCTGGAGGAACACCGGTGGCGAAGGCGGCTACCTGGCCCAACATTGACACTGAGACCCGAAAGCGTGGGGATCAAACAGGATTAGATACCCTGGTAGTCCACGCCATAAACGATGGACACTTGGTGTTGGAGGTATTGACCCCTTCAGTGCCGAAGCTAACGCGTTAAGTGTCCCGCCTGGGGAGTACGGCCGCAAGGTTAAAACTCAAAGAAATTGACGGGGGCCCGCACAAGCGGTGGAGCATGTGGTTTAATTCGATGCAACGCGAAGAACCTTACCTAGTCTTGACATGGTTTGGAAGGGTGGCAGAAATGTCCCCGCCCGCAAGGGCCGAATCACAGGTGCTGCATGGCTGTCGTCAGCTCGTGTCGTGAGATGTTGGGTTAAGTCCCGCAACGAGCGCAACCCCTATGTTTAGTTGCCAGCATTCAGTTGGGCACTCTAGACAGACTGCCGACGTTAAGTCGGAGGAAGGTGGGGATGACGTCAAGTCCTCATGGCCTTTATGACTAGGGCCACACACGTGCTACAATGGTAGGTACAAAGGGAAGCAAGAGTGCGAACTGGAGCAAATCCCATAAAACCTATCTAAGTTCGGATCGAAGTCTGCAACTCGACTTCGTGAAGCTGGAATCGCTAGTAATCGCGGATCAGAACGCCGCGGTGAATACGTTCCCGGGCCTTGTACACACCGCCCGTCACACCATGAAAGTTGAGCCTACCAGAAGTCACTGCGTTGACCGCAAGGGGACAGGTGCCCAAGGTAGGATCGATGATTGGGGTGAAGTCGTAACAAGGTAGCCGTAGGGGAACCTGCGGCTGGATCACCTCCTTTCTAAGGAGTTCGTATGATCAGCAACCAGCGACAGTCTTCGGACCGTCGTCGCTGATCGAAGACTTCTGAGGTCATACTCATGCATCATTTTGGCTAGCTGTTTGGTTTTGAAAGAGTGAAGGCCCTGAGGGCCTGTAGCTCAGTTGGTTAGAGCACACGCTTGATAAGCGTGGGGTCAGAAGTTCAAGTCTTCTCAGGCCCACCAGTTTTGCGAAAAACTGCCTGGGGCGGGAAGCAGATAGTTAGCGATCTTTGAAAATTGAATAGCATTATTTAGTATAGGCAAAGTAACGATTTGAGTTCGAATTTGTTTTGTATTTTTATTTTGACTCAGTTTTGCCAGGAAGAGCTTTCGATCGAACGAGAGTTCGATTTAAGTAATTCTTAGTAAAACAGATTTTTGAATTTTTGAAGCTACTAAGAGCTTACGGTGAATGCCTTGGCACTAGGAAGCGATGAAGGACGTGGTAAGCTGCGATAAGCTTCGGGGAGTGGCACACACACTTTGATCCGAAGATTTCCGAATGGGGAAACCCACCAGTATAACTGGTATGATACGATGAATTCATAGTTGTATTAAGCGAACGAGGGGAAGTGAAACATCTCAGTACCCTCAGGAAAAGAAATCAACCGAGATTCCCCCAGTAGTGGCGAGCGAACGGGGAGAAGCCTAAACCTTGTATACGTGATAGCTTTCAGGCGTTGTGTACGAGGTGTCGTGAGACTTTCATGAGCTGCTGAAACAGTTCAGCGAAGTTACAAACTTAATTATTAGTATAACGACCTGGAAAGGTCGGCCAGAGAGGGTGATAGCCCCGTGAACGAAAATAATTAAGCTTCGGAAAGTATCTCGAGTACCACAAGACACGTGAAATCTTGTGGGAATCCAGGGAGACCACTCTCTAAGGCTAAAAATTACCTAGTGACCGATAGTGAACAAGTACAGTTATGGAAAGGTGAAAAGAACCCCGAGAGGGGAGTGAAATAGAATCTGAAACCGTAAGCTTACAAGCAGTGGGAGCACAATGTTCGAACGAACAAGTGTGACCGCGTACCTCTTGCATAATGAGTCAGCGAGTTAATTTTGCAGGCAAGATTAAGCCGTAACAGGTGGAGTCGCAGCGAAAGCGAGTCTGAAATGGGCGTTAGTCTGCAGGATTAGACCCGAAACCCGGTGATCTAATCATGGCCAGGTTGAAGCGCGGGTAACACCGCGTGGAGGACCGAACTAGTTGAGGTTGAAAACTCTTTGGATGAGCTGTGATTAGGGGTGAAAGGCCAATCAAACTGGGTGATAGCTGGTTCTCTCCGAAATATATTTAGGTATAGTCTTCGATAAATTCTATCACGGAGGTAGAGCACTGAATGGGCTAGGGGTCTTTACCAGATTACCAAACCCAATCAAACTCCGAATGCCGTAGATAGTTACTCGAGGAAGCAGTCCCGGGGTGATAAGGTCACGGGACGAGAGGGAAAGAGCCCAGATCGCCAGCTAAGGTCCCTAAATATGCGCTAAGTGGTTAACGATGTGGAGCTACTTTGACAACCAGGAGGTTGGCTTAGAAGCAGCAATCCTTTAAAGAAAGCGTAATAGCTCACTGGTCTAGTGGCTCCGCGCGGAAGATGTAACGGGGCTCAAGCGCATTACCGAAGCTGCGGGTGTAAATAACATTCGTGTTGTTTACGCGGTAGGAGAGCGTTCTCGCGTAGGCTGAAGGTCAACCGACAAGGATGGCTGGACGAACGAGAAGTGATCATGCTGACATAAGTAGCGTGTTAAGACAGGTTAAAAACCTGTCCGCCGAAAACTCAAGGGTTCCCGGGCAAGGATAATCCTCCCGGGGTTAGTCGAGGCCTAAGACGAGGCCAATTGGCGTAGTCGATGGACAAACGGTTAATATTCCGTTACCTGCACTAGTTTAAGCATAGGAATGACGAATTAGGACAAACCAGCCTCTTATTGGATTGAGGTGTAAGTGGTTAGATGGTGATGTAGGCAAATCCGCATCACTTAACATTGAGCCATGAATGCGAGCGGATTTATCCGCGGAAGTGGTTGATTCCATGATTCCAAGAAAAGTTTCGATGTGTTGTTAGTGCAGCTCGTACCGTAAACCGACTCAGGTGAGTGGGATGAATATTCTAAGGCGATTGGGTCAAAACTGGTTAAGGAACTCGGCAACTTAACACCGTAACTTCGGGAAAAGGTGTGCCACGGTAGGGTTTATAGCCCGATGTGGTCGCAGAGAAATGGGAGTAGCGACTGTTTATCAAAAACACAGGGCTGTGCAAAGTCACATGACGACGTATACAGCCTGACGCCTGCCCGGTGCTGGAAGGTTAAGAGGATTAGTTAGCAGCAATGCGAGGCTGAGAATCGAAGCCCCAGTAAACGGCGGCCGTAACTATAACGGTCCTAAGGTAGCGAAATTCCTTGTCGGGTAAGTTCCGACCTGCACGAATGGCGTAACGACTTCTCCGGTGTCTCAACCAGATGCCCAGCGAATTTGAACTCTCAGTGAAAATGCTGAGTACCCGCAGAAAGACGGAAAGACCCCGTGAACCTTTACTCTAGCTTGGCAGTGATCTTAGATCTAGCATGTGTAGGATAGGTGGGAGCCTTTGAAGCTTGGGCGCTAGCTCGAGTGGAGGCAACCTTGAAATACCACCCTTGTTGGCTTTGAGATCTAACCTGCGCCCTGAACAGGGCGAGGGACACTGTCTGGTGGGGAGTTTGACTGGGGCGGTCGCCTCCAAAAAAGTAACGGAGGCGTACGAAGGTTCGCTCAGCCTGATTGGAAACCAGGCGGTGAGTGCATTGGCATAAGCGAGCTTAACTGCAAGACATACAAGTCGAGCAGATGCGAAAGCAGGTCAAAGTGATCCGGTGGTCCCGTGTGGAAGGGCCATCGCTCAACGGATAAAAGGTACTCCGGGGATAACAGGCTGATTCCGTCCAAGAGTTCACATCGACGACGGAGTTTGGCACCTCGATGTCGGCTCATCTCATCCTGGGGCTGGAGCAGGTCCCAAGGGTATGGCTGTTCGCCATTTAAAGAGGTACGCGAGCTGGGTTCAGAACGTCGTGAGACAGTTTGGTCCTTATCTTCTGTGGGCGTAGGAAAATTGAGTGGAGCTGTCCTTAGTACGAGAGGACCGGGATGGACATACCTCTGGTGTTTCTGTTGTCGCGCCAGCGGCATTGCAGAGTAGCTATGTATGGAATGGATAACCGCTGAAAGCATCTAAGCGGGAAGCCAACCACGAGATTAATTTTCCCTGGGGCTTCGGCCCCCTAAAGACTCGTTCTAGACTAGGACGTTGATAGGCTGTGGGTGTAAGTCCGGTAACGGATTGAGCCGAACAGTACTAATTGGTCGTGCGGCTTCTTCATTTTTTCAAAGTCTGTCTACTAAGAATGACTTAAATCGAACTTGTTCGAGTACTCGAACGTGAAATGCGTAGAACGATAATGCTATTCAATAGTTTTCCGAACGCGGAAAACACAGAGCAACTTGTATTTGTAATATGATTTGCTGGTGTCTTTAGCGGCGGGGCCACACCTGATCCCATCCCGAACTCAGAAGTTAAGCCCGCCAGCGGCGATGGTAGTGCAGTGGTGACACTGTGGGAGAGTAGCACGACGCCAGCTTTTTTTTCTAAACCCTGACTAGCAATAGTCGGGGTTTTTTTTTATCCTCACACCTCACAATTTAAAATAATTCCGGGGGGAATTTATGCTGAGAGCACTTCTAGCTACGGCCGTCTTATTTACTTTCACATCATTTGCGCATGCTCAGTCTTGTCAGGGCGATGACGATTGCGGCACCGGTGACTGGTGCGTCGGTGGAATGTGCATCAGCCGTTGCTCGATGCCGGTGAAGCCTCAGTCCGGATTGCCTTGCGGACAAGACGCCGACTGTTCGGCTGGAGAAGTTTGCAAAGCCGGACTTTGTGAGATCAATTCGGCAACCAGTTGTACCACCAATGCGGATTGTCCCGGTGAACAGCTTTGCATCGGCGGACTTTGCTCGGATCTCTTTCATGCCACGGACCGCGTAAAACAAATGATCGCGTTTCAGCCCCAGTGCATGTCTACCCGCGATTGTCCTCCGGGCGATAGCTGCATCGGCGGCCAGTGCAAATTCGGCGGATGTATTAGCGACGTCGATTGCGCTGTTGGAGAAAAATGCGTGGGCGGTAATTGCGTGGCCCCGCCCGTCCCCGTGCGCCCGGTCGCGGCATTCGGCGAATCGTGCAATATGGACGGCGATTGCGTAAACGGTGAAGTCTGCATCAACAATATTTGCCAGCTGAATCAGGCGCCCCAATGTTCGTTCGACGCCGATTGCGATATCGGTGAGATTTGTGTTGGCGGATTCTGCATGAGCCGGTCGCTCTTTTTGGAAAAAGTGCTTCATGCACACGGAGTCCGGCCGCACTAACTCTGCTCGAGCAGAGTCAAAGCGGCCTCGTCGCACCAAAGTATAGGAGTTGGCGAACGGGTCTGCGCTTGTGTTTGAACGAAAGAGGCGGCGGCGGGAGAATTCCTCCAAGGGGGAATTGTCATGCTAGCCGCCTTTTTTATTTTGGGACTATTCCAACAGCCCCGTGAATGCCTCGCGTCCACCCGAGATCCCATGAAAACATGTCTCGACACGCTTGACTGTCCGCACGCTCAGAGGTGTGTGAACGGCCTATGCCGCACGCGCATCGGCGTTGGACTGTGTGTGAACGACTTTGACTGCGGCCAAGGTGAGAGCTGCGTCGAGTTTGTCTGCCGGTGAGTCGGCGTGCCTAGGTTTCGCTGACTTCCAGGGATGACGTGCGCATCACGGCTTCTTCCGTCACCGTGATCGTGATTTTTTCCTTCACCATCAAGTAACGGCGCGTGGCTTCTGGCAATGCTTGCCACATCTTCACGGCCACGATCAGGCCAAATACCATGAACGGGATCAGGAAGACCGGCCAAAGTTGCCAGCTAATCGTCGTCAAATGGCCGAGAGACCACGATTGGATCGCGGAACCCAAGTAAACGAAACCGTCGGTCACGCCTGCCGCCGTCGCTGTGGCTTTGCGGCCGCCGAAGTCGGCGCCGGCGGTTCCTGACATCAAGGAGTGAATTGCAATTGTGAAGAAGCCAATGGCGACTGCGCACAAGGCGACGCCGACCGGTGACGTGTAGAGGATAGTGGCCATGATTCCGAGCAGGATGACAATCGCCCCGCCACTGATCGCGACCGGCGGACCACGGCGCGAGTGGAAAATCTTGTCAGATGCCCAACCCGCGAGGAAGCCGCCCGTGATTCCCGAAAGGGCCATGAACAAGCCCCAATTGTCGCGGAACATTTCGGCGCCGGCCTGGTGCGCTTGCTTGAAGAACGGGAAGTACCAATTGACGATACCGTTGCGGACGACGCCATTCGTAAATTCGACGAAGCAAACCATTAACAGGATCGGATTGGTGAAGACTTTCTTCAGGAGATCGAGCTTCGAGAACTCGATGTGCATTTCACCGCTCGAAGCATCGGCGGTATCGAAATCTTCAAAGCCCGCGTGCGACGGCATGTCTTTGATCAAGAACACGTCGGCGACCACCCAGAGGAGCAGAATCGCGGCAGGAATAAAGTACACCAACCACACGGCATCGACGCCTCCGCCTTGCACGTGGAAAACGGCCTGGAAAGCGTTCTGCAGCATCGTCGGATTCGCCGGAACCGCGGCCTTGGCGGCATTCGTAACCGCGTGGCCCCAATCAAATGCCAAGTACACACCGACGGAAATCAGCGCGCCGAAGATTGCGCCGAAGATTCCGCGCTCACGCACGTGGAACCAGTACGCCTTCACTTTAATAATGGAAACGGCGCCGTAGCTTTGGAAGTACATATTGATCGCATAGAGGATCGAGAAGACGAGAGTCATGTTCCAGGTCAGCTGCTTGTTCAGCAGCATGTAAGTCGCAACGCCCATAGCGGCATTGGCCACACTGGCGCCGATCGCAGCGATCAGAATTCCTTTTTTTCCGCCAATTTTATCGACGATGGGACCGTTGATGATCAGCGAGAGGAAGTAGGTGAACGCGCCGACGGCGCCGATGGTGCCGAAGGACTTGTTGTCCATCAAACCGCCCAAGGCATCCTGTGAGACGTTGAGGTTCAAGCGCGCCATGTAGAGGAACGCATAGGTCATGCCGAGCGGGAACCAGTTCAGAAAACGGCGGATCAAAAACCAGTTGCCATGAGCCATCGGATTGCTGCGGAAATAGAGACCGATAACGGCGATCAGCGTGGCAACTACGAGAATTAATCCAACCATGATTTCCCCTCTGAAGACGGTGTTTTTTTTCTAGCGGGGAGGGTGGGTCTTGGCAACCCTTACCTGAGGGCCTCACGAATATATGACGAAGCCACATCCATAACCCATACAGCGGCAGCTATAACGATAATGATGCAACCAACTTCGGGCCACATGGCTTGTCCCTGGTACTGTATTAATAGCGTTCCAATACCTCCGCCGCCCACAAGGCCGATGACGGTGGCCATGCGCAGGTTCGTATCCCAGCGGTAGATCACGAAGGAAATGAACGGCATCAGAGTCTGCGGCACAATCGCAAACCATACAACCTGCAGGGGGCTCGCCCCCGTGCTGCGGATGGCCTCGATCGGGCCGGGGCCGGCGTCTTCGATGATCTCGGAGAACTGCTTGGCGAGGCTCGCGAGCGAGTGAATCATCAGCGCTAACATTCCGGCGAAGGGGCCGACGCCGACCCACACCGTAAAGATTAAGGCCCATATCAGCGGTTCGACCGACCGGGCGATGTTGAGTACTGTTCGAGTGACGGCGTAAATCGTAAAGCCCGTGTTGCCTGTCATCACATTGCGCGCGCCCAGGAAGGACAGCACGAAGGCCGGCGGAATCGCAATCACCGTGGCGAGGAAGGCGATGAATATCGTCTGCACGACTTGCGCGATGGCTGTCGGTAAGAGGCCGAGGTTCGCGTGCGTGAGGCCGTGATATAGCCGGAGGGCGCCGGCGATTCCGCCCGCGTCAGTCAGCTCGTAGAAAGAAAATTCGGTCACTTTCACGGAGACGAGAAACGTGAGCAGCATCGTCGCGGTCAGATGCAAGCCCCATTGCGATTTGAAAAATCCGATCTTGCCGAGTTCGAGCCGGCGCGCGTGCGAGGCGAAAAGCACTTCGCCAAGCGTGGAGATATGCGCTTTGGCGCAACCGACAGCCACAGCCGCAGAGACGGCGCTGAGTCCGAGGAGCGAGAGTAAAATCGTGTTCATCTGCGCGATGGCGGTCTCTTGGCTGGTGTCGCCGCCGAAGATCAGCATCGCGCCGTAAATGACCAGCGCGGCGGAGTACGCGAAGAAGAGGGCATCGAAGATGTAGCGGCGAAGGGCCGAGCTAGCGGACATTGATATCCCTCGCCGTTTCACCGTAAATTTTTTTGAACCAGGTTTCGTCGATGTCTTGCGGATTGCCCTCGAATACGAGCTCGCCCGCGCGGAGCGCGATCACGCGGGTGGCGTATTCGCGCACGAGCGACAAGAAATGCAGATTGCAGACGACCGTGATGCCGAGTTCTTTGTTCACTTTCCGCAAGTACTCCATCACGGCCGTAGCGGTCGCCGGATCGAGACTCGCCACCGGCTCGTCGGCGAGAAGCAGCTCGGGATTTTGCGCGAGCGCGCGGGCGATGGCGACCCTCTGCTGTTGGCCGCCGGAGAGCTGGTCGGCGCGGAGATCGGCTTTGTCGGCAATGCCCACGAGTTCCAGATAACTCTTCGCTTTGACTACGTCTTGGGGCGCGAAGAGATGAAACAGGCTTTTCCACGGATTGGTGGCGCCGAGGCGGCCCATCAACACATTTTGCAAAACCGACTGGCGTGGGATCAGGTTGAAGTGCTGGAAAATCATTCCCATCTTGCGGCGAACCTTGCGTGCCTCGCGTCCTTCGGCTTTTTCGATTTGCCGGTCTTTGAAAATAATTTTTCCGGCCGTCGGATCGATCAGCCGGTTCAAACAGCGGAGGAGCGTTGATTTGCCGGATCCCGAAAGGCCGATGACCACCAGGAATTCGCCGGGGTATACGTCCAGATCGATGCCCTTAAGCGCTGTCACGCCATTCGGGTAAACTTTCTGCAGTCCGCGGACGGAGAGCAGCGTCTTCATTTGATTCCACCCAGCGCTTTCACGGCGGCGCGCGTTTCGTCGTAGTCTTTGTCAGTGGTCGGAACGAGGCCCGTAACCGATGAGAGCTGCTTGAGCACGCGTTGGCCATCAATGGTCTTCGCGAATTTGATCATCTCAATGCAAATTTTTTGTTTCATCTCTTCCGGCATGTCTTTGCGGAAGATGATCGGGTCATTGGGGATGTCGCTGGAAAGTCCGATGATTTTGACTTTCTGTTCGACGTCGGGAAATTGCGCTTTCACCAAGCGGCGGGCGTCTTGGATTTGGCCTTCATTCGGCGGGGAATAAAAAGTCACGCCCGCATCGACTTGGCCCTGATAGACCATCGTCACCACGTTGTCGTGCTTCATAGCGAAGACAGTTTCTTTCGGCTTGATGTGGTGATCGTTCAGATATTTCAACGGCAGTAGATAGCCCGAGATCGAGGCGGGGTCGACGAAGGCCATTTTCTTGCCGTTAATGTCTTCGATTTTCTTAATGCCGCTATCGCTGCGGGCGAGGAATTGCGCCTGGTACACCCTGTCGCCGAAGCGCTCGGTCATCAGGCGGGCCTCGACGCCGTATTTTTCGTGCGCGATGATGTAGCCGTAGGTGTTGAGCGAGGCGATGTCGGCGCGGTTCGTGCCGAAGGCTTCGACGATCGCGATATAGCTCTGTGGAATTGAAATTTTATATTTCCACGGCGTGTGCGCTTCGAGATAGGTCTTGAGCGCCTTCGACGTGTCTTCAAGCAGACGCACGTCGACCGAAGGGACGAAGTAAAACTTGATCGGATTGTCGGCGGTCCCGAGCTCGCTGCGCTTATGAGTGCATCCGCACAGCAGAACTAGAAACACGGTCAAAAGCAATTTCACGGAAAGAATTCCTCGAGCGCGGCTTTCCAGGGATCTTTACTCTGCGGTTTACTCAGAATCAACGTGCGCCCAGTTTCCCATGTCGTGGCGCCGGTTTTGGCGTTTTCGAGGTCGTATTGGATGAGAGCGCCTTTTTTGCCGTCCTCGTCCCAAGCCACGACGAGAATCTCGAGCTTGTAGTGGCCGCCGGTGTGCGGCTTGATCGGGACCTCAATGCGCTGGAGCCAGTCTTTGGTTTCAGGCGTGCCGCCGATGGTTTCGACGACGCCCACGTCGTGCCACTCTTTGGGGAGTTTCCCGCTCGCTTCGAGATCGTCGACGTCTTCGATCCATTGGCGTTCAAGCTTTTTGTAGAGGGGGGCGTTACGTGCACTCCAGAAATCCAGCAGAGTGTAGGCGGCCAACCCGAAGGCAAAACACAGAATTAAGAGCGGAACGCGACGGCGCATAGTCTATTGAACTTTTTGAAAGACCAAATTCCAACACTTTTCACCGCGCGCCAGATACTTTTTCTCGAAGTGGGTGCGGGGAACGCTCTCGGGAGCGATGATTGCAAAGGAAACTTCTTGCAATTGCCAGGTGTTTTGAAATGCCGCGCGCGCCTCGGCCGCGCACCATTCGAGATTGGTGGCCATCGTCAGCTCACTGCCAGGTTTCATGGCGTTCAACAATTGCCGGAAGAACGGCCGATTGTGCCAGCGCAGGTTAGCGTGTTTGGCCTTGGCGTACGGGTTTGGATAGAGCAAGAAGACGCGGTCGAGCGTTGCCGGACCGAGAAAGTGGGTCACAAAGGCAACGGCATCGGCGTGGAAAACCCGAAGATTGGTGAGCTCAGAATGGTTGTGGCGGCGCTGTTCGAGGAGAGCGGCACGCGTGTGGGTCTTTTCCACGGCCAGGAGCAGCCGGTTGGGGTGCGACTTGGCATATTGGACCGCGTGAAGACCTTGGCCGGCGCCGATTTCTAGGTCAACTCCGCTATAAAGCCCTTGGCTGGCCTTTAGATCGAAGGCCAGAGCCGGCTTGGGAATGCGGTCAAAGTGGAATTCACGCATGCGGTTCTTCTACCAGAGGTTGCGATCGAGAGTAAACACGGCTAGCTTTTTTATATGAGCTCGAAACGCGTCTTAGTGATTACACACCCCCAACACCGCCCAGACAGGAGCCGGGGCCTTCAAAAGATGGGCACCGAAAACGACGTTTGGCGCGCCCTGAAGAAGCTCGGGCATATCGTGCATATTGCCGGCGTGAACGAGAATCTGGACGACTTGGAGATGGAGATCGACGAGTTCCGGCCACATATTGTGTTCAATCTGTTGGAAGAGTTCTTAAGCGAGGCGGTTTACGATTTTCACATCGTGAGTTACCTCGAGGCGAAGGAAATTCCGTTCACCGGCTGTAATCCGCGCGGGTTGATTTTTTCGCGCAATAAGTTTTTGCTTGGGCAAGCGGCGAACAGTATGGAGATCAAAACGCCGAAGTCTTTCTTGACCGGCCGCGGGTTTGGGCGGTTGCCGAAGGTTAGTGAATTGCCGCCGTTTCCTCTGTTTGTGAAATTGAATCGGGAGCATGCTTCGTTAGGCATTCGCGAGAGCAATCTTGTGCGCACTGAAAAACAGTTGAAAGATGTTTGCCGCCGGCTGACTCGTGATTTTGGCGGCGAAATTTTAGTGCAGAAGTTTACGGCCGGGGAAGACGTTACGGTGAGTGTGTGGGGTAATGATACGGCTGAAGTCTTTCATCCGCGGCAGTTGAAGGGCGGCAATGGCGTCGCGACCGCGCGTTTGAAATTCAGCAAGAAATATCAGCGTAAGCATCGCGTGAGTTCACTTGAGTATAAGGGCACATCGGCCGAGAAAGTCCGCGAGCAGGCGCTGTCGATTTACCGGCATTTTGATTTGAGCGGGTATGCGCGGGTCGATTTCCGGGTGCGGGATAATGCGGATCCTGTGTTGATTGATGTGAATGCGAATCCGAATTTGGCTGTGAATGAGGATTTTGCTTTGTCGGCGCGTAAGGCCGGGTGGATTTATCTTGATTTGATCGAGCACATTCTTGAGCTTGGATCTAATTATCGTCCTCGGGTTTAGCAAACTCAACCAACCTTATTGCTGAAAAACAAATACAATTTACCAATCTAAAGTTGTTTAATTGCGATAGGTGACCATGGGTGATAGCAATCGGCCTTAAAGGAGGCTCTTTATGCTACGATTGATTCTATTTTCTATGGCTCTGATCTTTGGTTCGGTCACCAGTGTCCACGCGCAGAACTCGGAACTTGACGTGACCCAAGAGCAAATTGACGACGTGAAAGCGTTGCCTCAAACCGTGGTTCTGCGAAGAAGTAGGTCCGCTCCGCACAATGTCGATGCGGCTTTTGTGATGGAACACGTGAAAGCCGGTCAACGAATCCAGCTAGTATTTGAACGGATTGATTTAGATCGCGAAATGAGTGGGCTCGCGAACAATCGGGGAATTGAGGGCGCGGACGAATGGCAATTTGGCTATCCAGGATATAACAACGGTTACCCTCATACCGCTCAGTTTGGATACGGAGGATATGGCCACGCCATTCCCGGTCATGGGCATGCTTATTTTCCACATTATCACACTATTTATAATGGCATGTTCGGGGTTGCTTACATTTATTCCCCAGAAAACTATTGGGCGTATCCGACTTTCAATTACGACGGGAATCCATACTACTATTACCCCTACTGGAAATTTTCCGACGACAAATTTGACTATGCCTATTGTCACTGGGGCTTCTGATGTGAGGTTCAGGGCTGAGTCGTAGGCTCCGAGACCTTTTGCAATCCCTCGACAAAGTAATCGCTGGCGGATTGGTAAACACCAACGGCAAGTTTGGCCTCGCTTGATAGCGTATCGCCGGCTTTGACTTTCTTGCCGACGGCCGAGGTGGGCGACCATTTGTCGTCGAGCTCCTCCGAATCAAGCTGGCGGCCCGGCGAGAGAATTTCAAGGTGATGCGGAGTCAAACGCGACACCTTTTGGTAGGTGCCGAGATACGCGCGGTCGGGGCTTTGCTTACGTAAATCTTCGCCGAAAAATTTAGTCGTGTACGAGAAGCCGACTACGCCGAGGAGGGTCGGGCCGAGGTCGATTTGGCTCGCGAGTTTGTTGATGGCTTCGGCCGGAATATTTGCCGGACTATAAAAAATCGCGGGAATTAAGAAGTCTTTGACCGGAATATCGGTTCCACCGGCAACGCTTGCGTCGTGGTCGGCGACGAAGATGAAAACGGTGTCCTTGAACCACGGCTTGGTCTTAGCGTCTTCGATAAATTTGCCGATGGCGTAATCCGAATACTTGATCGCGGCCTCGCGGCCCGTGTGCGGAGGCATATCTATGCGGCCTTCCGGAAAGGTGTAGGGCCGGTGATTGGAAGTAGTCAGGACGACCTGGAAAAATTTTTTGCCAGCCTTCGTAATGGTCTCTTCCTGTTTTAGCACTTGCGTGAAAAGGTCTTCGTCACACACGCCCCACGCATTGCCGAAATGAACTTCGTCAGACGGGAAGTCGTTGCGGTCGACAACTTGAAAATGATTGCCCTCGAACCATTCCTTCATGTTGTCGAAGTAGGCGTAGCCCCCGTATACGAATTGCGTCTGATACCCGTGCTCACGGAACACCGTGCCTAGGTTAAACATATTGTCGCTGTTTGGACGGCGTAAAATCGATTGACCCGGCGTCGGCGGCATCGACAGCATCAACGCCTCCAGGCCGCGCACCGTGCGCGTGCCTGTGGCGTAAAAATTCGTGAAGAAGAGGCTTTGGTCGGCGAGCTTATCGAGATTGGGAGTGATCGGTTGCTTGTTGCCGAAGTGGGCGAGGAAGCCGGCGCTCATGCTCTCCATCGCGACGAGAACCACGTTCAGTTTTTTCGGCTCGCCCGGGTTGGTAATCGTCCGTGTGAGGTCGGTGCCGTTCTTGAAGCCGCCAGGCACAGTCGAGCGCGCGAGATCATGCGCTTCTTTGGAATCAATTGAGACGTAAAATTCGTGGTAGTTGATCGAGTTGTGGAAGTAGGCGGCGAATATGGTGAAGAGGGAGTTCTTGCTGATCTCGCGCGGCCAATAGTTTTCGTGGTCCAAGACGCGGTCTTCGCTCACGAAAGCGGCACAGAGCACGACGGCTACGGCGAGAGTCCCCAATCTCCAACGCTGTTTACGGGTAGGATTTAAACTGCGGTCCAATTGCTTGAGCCGTTGGCGAATGATCCATCCGAAGAGGACGAGTGGCCCCAGAATGGCCAGAACCAGAATCACCGGTGAATAGGATTCGACGACATTGCGAATGACTTCGGTCGTATAGATCAAATAGTCGACGGCGATAAAGTTGTAGCGCGCGTGGAATTCGTCGAAGAAAAAGATTTCGCCGATCGCCGCGAAGCAGGCGATGAACATGGGCACGAGACTCAGCGCGATCACTCCGGCGCGATACCAGCGGTGGTTGGTGAAACGCGTGGGTACGATGAAGAACCAAAAGCAGAGCGGAGCGAATAAGAAGAAAGTGGCGCCGAGATCGAATAAAAAGCCACGAGCGAGGGATTCCACAAAGCGCGGGACAAGTTCGTGAGACGTGACGTAGACCCATGCCGCGTAGGTGAAACGCTGGAGGAGACAGAGGATCCAGTACCAGCCCACTAAGCCGGCGATGAACGTCACTCCATTTATTTTTTTCACGGTCACGGATGTCTCCCTTTCGCTGTATGGCCAGCCTGCACCCTCGCCGCGGGAGGGTCAAGCCTGGCATTTGGATTGCTCTTATCTCTCGCTTTTCGGTCCCCCCGGACCAAACGGATTTTAAAATATATATAGAGAGGTAAACATGAAGTTTTCCGCAGTTCTGGGCCTTGCCCTGGCGTTTTCTATGTCGGCTGGTGCTCAAGCCGATGATCTTAAGTCTCTCAGCTCAATCAAGCTGAATGTCCGCGTCGCTGAAGACATCGGCGTGATGACAAAATCTTGCGGTCTCGCGCTGGTTTCGTCGGGCCTCGAGGGCGTAGTCGCCTTGTTGCCGGTCGGTAGCTTGTCCGTCAAAGGAATTGCCAATCACTGGCAGTTCGGCAGCGACAGCAGCGTCTATGGTGAAGTGCTGGATCAGCGCACGGCTGAGTACACGGGTGTTCCCGCGAACAGCAAGGCTTCGCCCTCGTGGATCGCCGGATCTGTCGGTGGTGGGGTTCTGACCCTTATCGGCGTTGTTCTTGACGGTGGATACAAAGAGGTGATCTCGGGACAATCGGACGCCATGAAAGGCGCCTTTGCAGTCGTGATCGAGAATCAAGACGCTTACTTCGAGAGCAAGGACTCGGTGTGCGGACAGGCATACGAGGATTTCAAGGCGATTAGCGCCGAGAAAGCTTCGCGTTCGGGCGCTGTTGCCCGTTACTTCAAGAGCATTGGCAACCAGATGGCCAACAACTCCCTGTACGGAGCGTACTAATATTACTTAGTTTGAGTGCAGGACAGGGGCACGTGTTCCAACACTTGCTCTGTCTCTGTCCAGACGATGACGGCGGCGCCTTGAATCTGGGCGTCGTCAGTCTGCGCCGGGTAAATATCGTAGCGCAAAATGCCCTTTTCAGCCGCACAATGCGGGACCAACATCTTCTCGTGGTCGGTCGTAATATACGCACAGCCTAAAATTTTTAAGTCCGAGTCGGTCGACGTCGCCGTCAGCTTTTCGAAATCGGTCGTGCCGTCGGGGAGGGTGAAACTTCCCTCTTGCAGTGCGAAGTCCATTTTTAATTCGCCGCCCGTGCAACTGAAATCGTGTTCAAAGTTAACGGTGTCGGCAAAAGCCAAAGAGCCTGCAAAGGCTACCAATAGTGCGAAAGCGCGGATCATTGTTCCCCCCTAAATTTGCGCGCAATTTAGCGCAACCGGGCTATCTCCGGCAAGGCCTTGATCAGGAACGCCGTCGTATTTTCTTTCTCATTGCGGCGCAGATCCCACGGCAGCTCAATGTGGAGAGCTCTGTGGACTTTGCCGAGAACTCCATATTTCTTGGCCGCGCTGGCCGTAAAATGGATGCTGTCGAGGCCCTCGACTTTGATTTCAGGGTTGGTCTTGAAATAAAGAGGGGCCAAGGCGGCAGAGAGGATTTTCTTGATCGCGGTCTTTTGCTCTTGGGTGAAGCCGACGACCGCAACTTCGATATTGCTGGTTTTTCCCTCGCCGTGGATCTCGACGTAGAGAGCGGGGTTCACCTTCATCACATCGGCTTCCCACTCGGCGTAAACTTTGGCAGCATCGTCAGTGTGCTTTTCTTCTTCAGAGGATAAGCCGATGCCCTCGGTCGGGCGGTTAACGTTGATAGGATGCGAATAGGCGCGGTAACCGGTCGCCACGAGTTCACTGTAGTTCAGCTTTTGGGCGACCGGCGGCACGATCTCGTCGGTGCTGAGATCAAAGCCGCCATGGGGTGCGGCGAGGAGAACGGACTTGTCGCGGACCGTGAGGGTCATCCGGCCGCCTGGATCGACGGTGGTTGTAGTCGTCTGGGCCGAGGCGCAGCCGCTGAGAACGAAAAGCATTAAACTGAGAATCGCGGACTTCAACATGCGCGCACTATGTCTCATCTTGAGACGGTGAGCAACGGTTTCTAGATCCTTACATTTTCCTCTCTTAGACTTTAAAGAATGCGACTCCTGCTCTTAGCTAGCGCCGTGTTTTTTGCTTCTTCAGCTTGGTCCCTCGATTTGTACACTCCGGCCGCGCCGGCGGCGGACACGCAGCTCGATCCTCAATGCAATACCCGCAATGAACTCTTGAACAAGGCTCCAGATGTAGACCCCGATTTGAGCGACGCCTGCAAAGCACAGGTTAAGAAATCCGCCGAAGCTTGCGCTAAAGATCCGGACGTCTCGGCCGACGACCTCAAAGACGCGCACGACGCCGCGGCTCCCGGAGGCGAGAATGCCTCGTATACGTCTTACTCAAAAATCCACACGTTGAAACAACAAAAATATAGTCAGCGCTCCGATCTTTGTAAGAACGAGGAAGACAAGATCAAGGACGTCTGCAATCAATCCAATTCGGATTTACGAAAACAAATGGCGGAGAATCCGAATGACAGTCACGGCAATGCCCAACGCGCAAAACAAGTCTCAGGAAATCTCCGCGGAGCGAAAGAGGCGATGAAGGTTTTGGATATGGCCGCCAGTTGCGACTCGGCGAATGCGAACATCGAACGCGATGGCGCCGCTCAAGCGCAAGTGCAAGCCGATCATATTTCGCAGGGAGGGGCTGCGCCCTCTGGCCCGGGCACCGAGCGGCCGGATCCAATTGCCTATGAGAACGGTAAAAGTCCGGACGACGGCACGAGTGCCGCTAGTCCCTCTGGTTCCTCGGCGGTCAAACAGACGGCGGAGAAGGGTGGCAAATTGGTGTCCGTTGCGGCTGAGACCGAGAGTGTTGTTGCTGCGGCATCCAAGGTGTCCAAAGCTGCGCCCGGAATCGGCGGAATCTATGCCGCGGCTGTCGATGGAGATCGGTTTGGCGGTGTTTCCGGACTTGCCGAGGGCGGCTTAAGTCTTGCCGGATATACGACGGCAGCGACGGTGGCCGCCGCTCCCTATGCGGTCTATCAAGGATTCTGGGGCTTTGGTGGCGCGAATATGGGAACGGACGACACGCCTTGGACCCAGTGGAACGCCACTCATGCGGCCAACATAATGAATCCCTAGGCCTTGGTCCTTTCCCTCTGTTTCTCTCTCTGAAATCTGCCGAAAAATGAACTGATGAACTTCGTCTTGATCTGCGATGGGCAGGAATTCGAAGTCGGGACCAGCCGTGTTTTTGGCCGCGCCGATTTCCCCCACGCCATAAAAATGAGCCGCCGGCATTTTCAGGTCACGGTATCTGATGGCCACGCGTACGTTCTGGATCTCGGCAGTGCGAACGGCACGGTTTTGCGCGGAAGCGCGCTCACGCCGAAAGTCGCCGTGCAAATGAATCCCGGCGATCAGTTGGTTGCAGGCGAGATTGTCTTCACCTGTGCCGCTCAAGAATTCGAGGAAACGCGGTCCCATTGGCCGGTCGATGTCGGAATTTTCTGGTGCTTGCTCCTCTGTGTTTTGGCCCCACCGTCGAATGCCTGGGGCTTCGCCCTTGGGGTGGAGGGCGTGACTTTGGCCTTAGTCACGCTGGCGGTGCCGTTTGGTCTCTGCGTGTATTTCTTTGACCGGATTTGCATGCGCGGCGATTCCGCCTGGAGCCTGCGCGCTTATGGAATCGGTGTCGCGATAGGTACGATCGTTTTGAATCTGTCTTTAGGAATGTTGATCGATCAAACGACGGACATGGGCCGCGTACTCGGCGAAAATAAAATTCGCTACTTTTGCCTTGCGAAGTTTAATGGCGCTCATTGCGTGCAGGAAATTTTCAGATGTCCCACATGTCCGAACCGCATCGGCAATCTTGATCGGCAAAAGATTACCGACCGTTTGCGGGCCGAGGCGGCGCGGTTGCCGGCCTCCAGTCAGAAGAAGGCGCATTAATGCGTTTCGTGATCGTTGTGCTTTGTTGCATGTGTCTCTGTGCCTGCGTCGGCCGCCGCGAGGTTCGGGAAGATTACCGCGACGCCTTGGGCAAAGAGGCGGCGCCGTCTAAATCTTCGCGGACTGTGATTGCGTTTTTGGTGGACGGACTCTCAATTGAACTTCTTCAACAGGAATTGGATTCTGGACGCTTGCCGAATTTACAGCGGTTTTTTCTCTCGGGTCAAAGTCCCTTTTACAAAGCGCGGACGGTGTTTCCGAGTCTGACGTATCCGGCGATCGCGTCACTGCTGACGGAGTCGACCGTCGATCAAAACGGAATTTACGGCAATACAATTCGCGTCGGCAAAGATGTGTTCGATCTCAGCTCGTTCAATGAGTATGCGCATCTCAATCAGTTGATCTCGGGCCACAATGTGTTTCAGCGCCTCGGAGCTAAGGGCTATCGCACGGTGAGTCTGGATTATGCGTTTCATGCCGGCGCGACGGCGCACACGGAACTCGCCGACATCAAGGCCGGTCTTTCGATTGAAGGCCAGGATTACGCTTACGTCGATGACAAGACGATCGATTCACTATCGATCTTGCTGAAAAAGACACTTCCAGCCTACTGGCCCGACTTTGTGTTCATTCACCTTGTGGGCGTTGATTTCATGAGTCACGATCGTGGCCCGGACGACAAAAAGGTGGCGGCCTACCTCGAGCATTTGGATACGCGCCTTGGAGAAATTTTTCAGACGGTTTACAAAACCGAGAGCCAGCGGCAGGTTGTCTCCCTGTTGACGGCCGATCATGGGTTTGATGTGCCCATCACTACAACGGCCGATATCGTGACGCCGATTCTGAAAGTGGATGAGCGCATACACACAATCAATGAGGGGCGCTTTGTCAGCTTATTTTTTCCTTCCGATTGGCCGCAATTCAAGCGTCTCGGTTTGATGTCGGTTTTGGCTCAAGATCCGTCTGTCGATGTCTCGGCTTTAGTTGAAGCGGATGGCGCGATGGATCTGCAGTCGGCGCATATCGCGGCACGCGTGTCGACGGCACCGGCACGCGTGTGTGCGAGCGGCTGGTCGCTCTCCGTGCAGACATTGGGGCCGACGCTCGCCACGGCACCGGCCTGGGAGTGTGACAACACTTTGAGTCCCGCCACGAATTCTCTGTTCTACCCCGACTTTGTCGGGAATATGGCCCGTTATTTCCGCGCCGCCCATCATCCCGATGCGATTGTGATTTCCAAGCCAGGCGTGGCGTACACAAAGACCTATCGCGGGCAGCATGGGGGGCCGACTCCGCGCGAGATGTACGTGCCCTTGCTCTTCCATGGAGCTAAGCTTCGTGAGTCCGCGGGAATACCCGCGCTGTCGGAGCTCCTCCACTTCCTCTAGTTCGACCCTTAACGCCCGCCGACTGACGAATATTGTCACCTTGGTAAGATCTATCGTTGCTAGGGCCTTCGTCACGGTGGCATTTGTCTTGCTCAAACCTATCGAGCTTAAACATTTGAGGAGTTATAGATATGCGCAAAGCTTTAGGCCTATTGGCTGTTAGTTGTCTATTTGCTGCACCAATCGTCCACGCCGAATCGCCGGTCATGGGTGCAATTTCGGTGTTTTTGGAAGTCGCGCAGCGTGATGCGAGGACCGCTATGACTCTGCAAGAAACTCGTGCGCTCACGAGGTTGTCGGCTGAGAGTGAAAGCCGGCTGACGAATTCAGGTTTGAACGCCAAGGGCTATTATATCGTTACCAGCTCCGACAAAAGAGATGTAAGCGTCGTCATGCGCGCGGTTGGAAATGGCGCTGACGAAACGGCCAACTGGGCGCCTTATCTTCCCGCTCAACAGAGTTTTAATAATGTCGGCACGATCGAAATCGGGATCTCTCGCGGTTTAACGGTCGAAGAACAGGGGAAGATCGATGTCCTGGATGCGGTCTCGGCAAAGTCCATCCAGAATGCGGGTAACCGAGTCCAGGCTGAAGCTGTTGACCTGTACACTAACAACGCTGAAGGGATGAGGCTCTTAAAGCGCGTGCAAAGAGGCGCGGTCGAAGGCGGTCTCCCGGAAGGTGACAACGTCGCTCTCGGTATGCCTGTGTTGACGAAGGATTCTTTCGGCCGTTGGATCTTGGTCCGCACGGTAAAAATAAAAGCTGCCGATTTGGATGTAGCGGTTTTGCAGAATATTTTGCGCGAAGTGGCGATTTCAGCGAGAGCTTTTGATCTCTGAGGATCCACATGTTTGGAGTTAAGAAAGGCTTCCTGCTGGGAAGCCTTTTTGCCGCGATGACGGCCGCAAGTCTGGCTTCGGCTGAGCCGACGCGCGAAGGCGCCGAGTGGCTCTATATGCAGTTCCAGACGGCCGGCGTAGTGGACACCATCAACGCAGGCACCGTGCGTGGACTTCTGCAGTGTGCGTGTTATAAGCTGGCGCGACAAAATCAATTCCCCGAATCCTGTCAGGCGATCGATACGCATAAGGAACCTGTCTTCTGGCATGGCATCGTCAATCCGAGGGGAGACCGCGTTGACTCTCCGTCGAATTGCGATCAAGCGCTTTACCTTTTTGTCTCGAAACGCACCAATAGTTTTTATCCCGACATGGTGAAGGCGATGTCGCTCATGCAGCCGCAGAAAGCGATGGATGAATTGCATATAACGGAAATCGCTCCGACGTATGAGACGGCCGGCGACTTTATTTCTTTGCTGCCGGCGCACAGGCTGAAATCGCTTTTGAACCGCAATCTTGTGGCGGCGGCGATTGCTCCGCTGGATCCCGCGCAGGTTGCCGACAACTTGGATACGTATCGGATGCATCTGATACGCGTGTGTTCGGAGTATTTCGATCAGCCGCAGGTGAAGCGGGATTTGGCCGACGCCGGCATTTACTTCAACCCACACTTGAATTTGAATCGCGACAATGTGTGCAAATTTTTGGTCTACGGCTCGCCGCTCGGGCCGGATCCGAAGACTGTCCTGCGGCTGCTCGACAATGTGTTGATGCCGTACTATCAGTTCGCGCAGCACGAGATGCAAAAATTCCGCAACGACCAGCGCGACGAATATCTCGAACGTGTGAATGATAATCCTCTGCTGATGTTGGTCGATAGCTACAATCCCAGCCTTTTGAATACCGCCGACGCCTTAAAGAAAATCGACGACAATGCCCAACAGCGCGTGAAGGATTGGCAGGCGGCGGCCGAGGAAGTGCACCGCAAGCAACAGGCGTATGCCGGCCGCGAGGACACGTGGGAGCGTTACGTGTACGGCTCGTTGATTAACTATGCGGGAATGCAAAATCTCTATGTCTACTCGCAAGCGCTGCTGAAGCGCCAAGGTTGGACGCCGGAGCAAATTCAGGAGCAGCAAGAGGCAATGCGGGCGGTGTATGACATCCACCAACGCGCAAGTCATATCGCTCTTGGAGTTGCGGTAACGGCTGGCGCGGTCGCGTGCATTGCGGGACCGGGCCGGGTGTTGAGCGCGGCGATCGCGCCGATCGCGGAGTCGGGCTGCTTTTTGGCGCTGGGAATCCCAGTCAACGCGTACATGCTGTTTAACGTCACGAAGATGTACAACGAGCATTTGAAGGAATTCTTTTCGACCGTGGAAATCGGACGTGGTTTGCAGTCGATAGAGTCAATGGACACGAGTTACGCGATGGTCGCATTTGCAGCGGGATTTTTGCCGGTGTCGGGTGGGGTTGGCGTTCAGTAGGCGCCGAAGCCGACTAATTTCTGGACTGTCCGCGATCTCGTTACATAATTATTGGTGACTCGCGCCTTGTGCGTGAGTCCCTTCTTTTCTATCATGTAGGTTAATGAGCCCTGAGCTACTCGCCACACATCAACTTCTTATGCTCTTCGAGAGATCGAAGATGTTGGCCGACGAGACTTTCGATTCGATTCCTGGAATTTATTTTAACTTCGGAAAGGATGGGTCGATCCTGCGTGCGAACAAGGCACTTTCGTCCAGTTGCAGGATGGATCAGGAGAAATTGTTGGGCCGCAAGGTGGCAGAGATCTTTTCGGAAGGGTTTTGGAAAGAGATTGAATCTCGATTGCATGCTACCGGGCAATCCACCGTCGAATTTGAATTTTCATCTAATCTTGGCGAAAAGAACCGCGATTATTTGTGGCAGATTTCCGCAATCGAACGCCTCGCCAAGCAAGGAAAAGAAGTTTATTCCTGTACGGGCCGCGATCTGACCGAGATCAAACAGGCGCATGCGAAGGTTTTGGAATTTGCTAAAAATCTCGAAATTACGGCTCAAGTGCAGGGTCTCTTGCTTCCCGAGAGGCATGACTACAAAGGCCAGAAAGTCGAAATCGCGGCCACGTATAAACCTGCGGAATCCGCCAGTGGCGACTATTGGAGATTTGAAACGCTTGATGCGGAGAGAAGCTGGATCATCCTAGCCGACGTCACTGGCCACGGTGTGGGCCCGGCAATGGTGACAGCAATGGTAGCGGGCTGCATTCAAACCCATTTGTCGGCGAAAAAGAAATCTCTCAATTCGGTGGATATGCCGTCTTTGGTGCAAAGTGTGCACGACCGGCTTCGTGATCTTCGCGGCAATCCCTACTGGATGACTTTCCTCGGCGCTGAGATTGATACTAAGGCGAGTGTCATAAGATGGTGGAGTGCGGCTGCACCGCCATTGATTATCATTGGACCCAACGGCGAAGTCGACCATCCCGATTTTAAGCCATCGTCTCCATTGGGGAACGAAAAATTTAATACGTCTTGCGGGGAAATCCCATTTCCGAAAGGTAGCCGAGTGGTGGCGCTCACGGACGGAATCTTGGAAGCCGAAAATCGACTTGGACGTCAATTTGGATTGCGCATGACATCTAAAATTTTGGCGGACACAAAGACATCGTCGGCAGCGGCAGCGCGCGATATGCTCCTCAAAGAAGTGATCGCATGGGAAGACGGTGCACCCGCGAAAGACGATTGCACCTTCATAATCGTCGACCACCTATGAAGGGATGGCGCAAGCCTACTTGGTCAGAACTTTCTGTAAAACGGGGATCAGTTTGCCGGTCACATAGGGCTTGGTCACCCATGCCAAAACTCCGGCTTCTTTACCCTTGGTCTTGAGGTCGGCGCTGACTTCCGTCGTCAGCACCAGAACTGGCAATTTTTTGAAATCGGCGATTTCATGAATACGCTTGGTCATCTCGAGACCATCCATTCGGGGCATATTCACATCGCTCAGCACAAGGTTGATGTCGGGATTGGCCTTCAGCGTTTCCAAACCATGGACCCCATCGGAGCCTTCTATGACTTGAAAGCCCGCGGCTTCCAAATCTCTGCGCAATTGAACCCGCATAGTTTCCGAATCGTCCACGATTAAAATCTTACTCATAAAAATTCAATCTCCGAGGTTTCATCAGTTGCGCTTTCATTTTCATTTACGCCGGTGAGATCGAGATCGGGCTCGAGTACAAATGCGCACGTGCAAATGATTTCCATTCCATTGAACACGAGTTTCCACTGATCTACGTAACTGCTCTTTTCCGTGAAAAAGAGCTCGTCAAATCCCCGGCATACAACGGGAAGACTTAAATTTACACTGAGCTTAGAGAGTAGAACACCTTTTATTCCCCCCGCCGTCAGGTTGCAGTATTCGCGCATGTAGTCGTGAACCTGCACAAGGCTAATTTGACCGACGTTTTTATTGTATGCCGGCGCGGCGAGGTTTTGACCCGCCGAAGTATTGAAATGCGCCTTAAAAGTCATTTTCGTTCGGGGTCCCACTAGCAGAATGATCGACATCCAGTGGGCGTAAACCGGTAGAGCCTCGGCAACCTCGGCGATTTCGACTTCCAAACCGTGTTGCGCGAGTCTTGAGCGGCTGAAATTGCGTATTAGCGTTCTCA
>Ga0265338_10002033_pt1 | contig 31299 bp, 34 predicted proteins | sample 42126metaG_FD_193579 | JGI IMG/M metagenome (GOLD analysis project Ga0265338, IMG submission 193579) | Rhizosphere microbial communities from Carex aquatilis grown in University of Washington, Seatle, WA, United States - 4-21-26 metaG | ecosystem: Host-associated > Plants > Roots > Rhizosphere...
TCAGTTCGGTCGACACGGTGGGCCGGCTGGGCTGCAAGCTGCCGCGTCTGGCCAACCTGTTTCTGGAGTTTTCATTGATGCGCCACACCATCGGCCGCCTGTTCGGCGTCACCACCCGCCGGCCTTTCCTACATTTTGCGACGGAGCGATTTGACCATTGGTATACCAAACGACCGCCGTTCCGGGCGGCCTACCGCGGCCGCGTCATGCTTTGGGATGACACCTTCGTGCGCTATCACGAGCCACGCGTCGGCCAGGCGGCGATCAAGGTGTTGGAAGCCGCCGGTTTTGAAGTGGTGCTGCCCAAGCAACGCAAATGTTGCGGGCGGCCTGCCTTCAGCCAGGGCAACCTTGACGAAGCCGCGCGGCTGGGACGACACAATCTCGCGCTGTTAAACCAGGAGCGGGACAACATCCCTATCATCTTTCTTGAACCGTCGTGTTATTCGATGTTCGTGCAGGACTATCGCGAGTTGAAACTGCCGGACTGGGAACGCGTCGCCGCCCGTTGTATTTTATTCGAGCAATTTGTTGAAAACCTGTTGGATCGCGAGCCAAAGGCGCTGGTGTTCAACGAAAATCCGGCGCGCATGATGATTTATGTGCATTGCCACGCCAAGGCGCTGGCCAATACCGATTACATGTATCAACTGGCCACCCGGCTGCCGCAGCGGGAGGTGAAGATGCTCGAAGCAGGTTGCTGCGGCATGGCGGGGATATTTGGCATGAAAGAGTCGAAATACGACCTCTCGGTGAAAATAGCGGAACCACTTGTTCAATTGATCCGGAGCCAGCCTTACGGAAACATCATCGTGGCCTCGGGGACCAGTTGCCGCCACCAAATACAGCATCTCGCGCGCGTCCGCACCCAGCACATGGCGGAAGTGCTGGCTGAATCGCTGGTGTAAGGCAGGTCAGCAGTGAATGTTTTTCAATGCACCACGCAGGTCGGGAAATTTGTATTCAAACCCGGTTTCAAGAAATCGTTTCGGGGCGCAACGGCAGCCTTCCAGCACCAGCGAAGGCTCGATTTGGGTGATGCCGGCGGACAATTTTATCGCCCACGCCGGGACCGGTGGGCACCACGGACGATACAGCGTGCGTCGCAACATCCGCATGAATTCCGAGTTGGTGGCCGGATGGGGTGCGACGGCATTGTAGGTGCCGGCGAAAAAGTTGTCGTACTCGATGGCCAGCCGGAACATCTGAACCAGGTCCGCCAAGTGGATCCAACTGAGGTATTGTCTGCCACCGCCGGCGGCTCCGCCGAGGAACCATCGGGCGTAGTTGGCCATGACCGGCAGCGCCCCGCCATCGTGGCCAAGAACGATCCCGATGCGAAATAAAATCCGCCGGGTTTTGGGTGCGTCCGCGGAATAAAACACGTCCTCCCATTGCCGGCAGATTTCCGCCAGACGTCCCTGCCCTCCGGCAGTCGTTTCATCGCACCAATCATTCTGCCGGTTGCCATAAAAACCGACGGCGCCCGCCTGCAACCATAAGCGCGGCGGAATCCGGAGGTGATGATGAATGGCTGCGGCAATGGTGCGGATGGGGCCGGTCCGGGACGCGAGGATTTCAGCCAGGTTTTCCGGCGTGTGACGGCAATTGATGTTGCGCCCGGCAAGATTCACCACCGCCTCGGCACCGTCCAGATGCTGAATCCACTCGCCCACGTGTTCGCCGTCCCATTCGACGGTCAGGATGCCTTCGTCGTCACGCTCCTGCTGTTGGCGCGTGAGAACAACGACTTCAAAATTGTGCCGGAGCAATTCCTTCGCCAGCGCCTGGCCAATAAATCCACTGCCTCCCGCGAGCACGACACGTTTTTTGATCGTTTTCAACTGCTAGCTGTAAGGCAATTCCAATGCCAATCTGGGCACGGTTTCGTTCGTGAGCGGATTCAAAGCAAAATGGGCCGATTCGATGTCCGCAAGCCATTTTTGGATCAACCCACACACGGCTTTGGTATTCAAGCCTTCGTGCGTTTCTGGATATTTTTCTATATTTGCCAGGGCAAGCTTGAACAGCGCGGCGGCGGGACGCAGGCGGTTTTTCTGCAGATGCACAAAGGCGCCGGCGAGCTGAATCAGACCTTTGTAGAAACCCCCGTTCGGGCCGTGCCGGCCCAGCAGCCATAGATGTTCGAGCACATCGTGCGCCTCGTAATAAAGCTGGCGGTTGAAACAATCGAAATAGCCGAGGTAATGCGCATCGAGATCCTGTCCCCGGAAGGATTCAACCATGGCGGCGATGCGGGTGCTTTTTTGACTCACAGGTTGAAGATAAAGTCCAAGTATCAAAGTCAAAAGTCCAAAGTTCAGTTTGGGAATGTGGGCAGCCTGTTCGCGCCAAAACTCGCGGCCAAGCTGTCCGTGCTCCGGCGGCTTCGCGTTGACAACCGGGCTGCCCTGCGACACCCTGCGCGCATGGCGAAACCTGCATTGGGACGCGGTCTCGGCGCATTATTGGGCGGCAATCCGGTTTTGACCCCATCCGCGCCGGCTGCACCCTTTTCACAACCCGCAGCCCTGCCCGCGGCAGCCGCTGCGCGTGAACACGTGCAGCGCGTTCCGCTGGACCGGATTCGTCCGTGTTCGCTGCAACCGCGCAAGGACTTTTCCGCGGAGGCGCTCCGCGAGCTGGCCGATTCGATCCGCGAACAGGGCATTGTTCAGCCGTTGATTGTGCGCGAACGGGGCGGTTATTTTGAATTGATAGCAGGTGAACGCCGTTGGCGTGCCGCCCAGCTCCTGCAATTGCCGGAAGTTCCCATCATCACCCGCGAAGCCGATGACCGCTCGGTCCTTGAGTTGGCGCTCATCGAAAACCTGCAACGGGAAAACCTGAATGCCATTGAGGAGGCACATGGCTACGACCAACTGGCCGGGCAATTCCAGCTCACGCAGGAGGAAATCGCCGTCAAGGTCGGCAAAAGCCGTGCGGTGGTGGCCAATGCGATGCGGCTGCTGAAACTGCCGCCAGCCGTGCAAAATTTTGTCCGCGAAGGACGGCTTTCCGTCGGCCACGCCAAGGTGATTCTCGGCCTCACCGACGAGAAGAAGCAGAGGCTCGCCGCCGAACGCGTCATCAAAGAAGGGCTGAATGTCCGCCAGACCGAGGGGCTGGTGGCCAAGTTGCAGGCCCGTGATTCGCGCAAGTCCGGGCTCAAACCGGAAACCGTTGCGGCACCCGGTTCCGACCCGCACGTGGCCAGCCTGGAAGACCGGTTGCGGGAAAAATTCGGCACCAAGGTCCAATTGCGATACGTCCACGGCAAGGGTGCGGTGGAAATTTCATTTTTCAGCGATAATGAGCTTGAACGAATCCTTCAAATTCTCGGCGTGACGCCGGATTAGGCCCGCGCCCGTCACCCGCCTATGAAATTGGAAGTTGTCAAATATGGCCATCCCGTGCTCCGGCAAAAAGGTGTGCGCATCGAAACGATCACCCTGGAGGTCAAAAAGCTCATGGCCGACATGTTTGAGACGATGCATGCCAACCATGGCGTCGGTCTCGCGGCGCAGCAGGTCGGCAAGGCGCTTCAACTCACGGTTCTGGACGTGCGTGAGGCCAAGGATCGCCCGTCCTGGCTGGAGTTGGACGGCAAACCCGCCGACGTGGATGCATTCATGCCGCTGGTGCTGATCAATCCGGAAATAAAGCCGGTCGGGGAACCGGTGACCGGCGGCGAGGGGTGTCTGAGCTTTCCGGAAATTTTTGGGGAAATCACCCGTCCGGAAGCGGTGGACGTGAAGGCGCTGGATAAAAAGGGCAAACCCATTGAATTTCGCTGCGGCGGTCTGCTGAGCCGTGCCATCCAGCATGAGGCAGATCATTTGAACGGCATTTTGTTCATTGATCGGATGCCCAAAAAAACGAAGGAAGAACTCCAGCCGGAACTGGACCAATTGCAGGCAAAAACAAAAGCGGAACTGGCAGCGGCGGAAAAACCGTGACTCAATAGACCTTGCGCAGATTTGACGGCAGGATGTTGAGTTCCAGGCGATATTTCGCGACGGTACGGCGGGCGATGACAATGCCTTTTTCACCAAGCATCTTCACCACTTCATGATCGGACAACGGCTTGGCCGGCGCTTCATTCTTGAAAATCTCGGCGATCATGTCCTTCACGCTGGTATTGGACACATTTTCACCGGAGGCAGTCTGCAATCCGCCGGTGAAGAAGTATTTCATTTCAAAAATGCCCTGCGGCGTCTGGATGTATTTGCCGGAGACGGCGCGGCTGACGGTGGTTTCGTGAACGCCAACGGCTTCGGCCACCTGGGCCATGATGAGCGGCTTTAGATGCGCCACGCCCTTTTCCATGAACTCGCGCTGGCGTTTCACGATCTGCTTGCCAATGTTCAAAATCGTCTGTTGCCGCTGGTGCAGGCTTTTGATCAGAAATTTTCCAGCACGGATCTTTTCCCGGATGTAATTTTTGACTTCGGCGGAATTTTCGCCCTGCCCCATCAGGTCCTTGTAAACGTTGCTGATGCGCAGATGGGGAATGTGCTCGTCATTGGTCGTCACGATGAAGTCATCGCCGGCCTTCTGGACAAACACCTCGGGCAAAACGTACTGGTTGGCATCCGGCAGAAAGGCACGCCCCGGTCGCGGCTCCAAACGCCCGATGCGGCCCATGGCCTCCTGCGCTTCCTCGACGGTGCAGCCGGTGCCGCGGGCAATCTCCGGTATCCGCCGCTTGCCCAGCGCGTCCATGTAATCGCGCACAATGCGGTATTCGAGCGACTCCTGCCGGTTGGCGCGTTCGAGCTGCAACATCAGGCATTCGCGCAAGTCCCGCGCACCCACACCCGGCGGATCGAAGGTCTGGATGACCTTGAGAACCTCGATGATTTTTTCCGGCGCCAGACTGGTTGAAGACGCCATCTCGTCAATCGTTGACTTGAGATAGCCAAAATCATCCGTGTTGCCGATGATCAATTCCGCGATGCTGCGCTGCTCGTCTGTCAGGTCGGTTTCCCGCACCTGATCCATCAACATCTCGGCAAAGGAGGTTCCCGCCGCGAGCGAGTCGAACATGTACTGGCGTTTTTCCTCCTCTTCGGCGGTCTGGCGGATGGGAATGTTCGTCTGGGAAAAATGATCGCGCCACTCCTGGTCCAGCTGCACAAGCTTGTCGAATTCCGCCTGAAAATCATCCACGGGCGCTTCCGCGCCTTTTTCGCCCTCGGGATCCACCTCCACATCCTCCGGCAGTCCGGCGGGATCGGGGGCTTCCGCCACCTCATCGGAATCGCGTTCCGACTGTTCCCGCAAATCAACTTCCTCGGACGCCATTTCCTCGAGCACCGGGTTTTGCTGCAGTTCCTGTTCGACGAGCGCCTTGAGTTCGAGGGTCGGGGCCTGGAGCAATGCCAGCGACTGCTGGAGTTGCGGCGCCAGCACCAGCGACTGCGTCATTCGCGTTGATAATTGCAAGCCTTGAACCATTTAACGGGCAAGATAATGTGATTTTACCCAAGCACAAGTAAAAAGTGGCACGACTTTCGCTGCATGGTTTAAAATTAAGGAATTACTGGATTTTTTTGGCCGCCGATTGCATGTTGGCAGCATGAAGTTGATACTTTCGACGCACAACGTCACGTTGACCAAGGCCATTGAGGACCATGTCGTCAAGCAATTGGAAAAACTGGATCATTTTGATCAGCGCACCATTGATGCCCGGGTAACCTTGGAACATGACCATACCCGCGCCGCCGGAAAACAATTCTCCTGTGCCATCCGCCTCGGTGTGCGCGGACCTGATCTTTTTGCCGAGGACGCCGAAAGCGACCTTTACGCGGCGATTGACAAGGTCAAAAAGAAAATCGAGCAGCAAATCCGCAAGCGCCACAGCAAGCGGAAGGCCCGCAAGCACAAGATCGCCGCCCGCAGCAAGCGCACCCGCCAGGAAACGGATTGAGCATTGAACATTGATTCGTTGGTCGCTAAACCGTATTAACCGGTTTAACGATGAGCGGTTCAACCAACATGATTTTTCGCGCCCGCACACTTTTGCCGGTTTCACAACCGCCGATTGAAAATGGCGCGGTGGTCATATCAGGAAACCGCATTTCCGCGGTCGGTGCCTGGTCGGACCTGCAGCCGCACGCGAGCGGAAACGTTCTCGACCTCGGCGAAGTCATACTGCTCCCCGGCCTCATCAACGCCCATTGTCATCTTGACTACACCAACATGGCCGGAATGCTGCCGCCACCCAAAACTTTTTTTGACTGGATCCCACTCATCATCGCCGCCAAGTCCGCCTGGGATTATTCCGACTACGCGCATTCCTGGTTGAACGGAGCGCGGATGCTCGCCCGCAGCGGCACCACCACCGTCGGGGACATCGAGACTGTTCCCGACCTTCTGCCTGAAGTCTGGGACGCCACACCGTTGCGGATTTTTTCGTTTATCGAAATGACCGGCATTCACGCCCGTCGCGATCCCGAAGAACTGCTCCGCGAAGCCGTGGGGAAAATGGATTCACTTTCACACCCGCGTTGTTCCGCCTCGCTCTCACCGCACGCACCGTATTCCACCCTGCCCGAACTGCTGGGACCCAGCGCGCGGGCGGCCCGCGAACGCGGGCGGCGGCTGTGCATCCACGTCGCCGAATCCGCGCAGGAATTTGAGATGTTCCTGCACGCCCGCGGTGAAATGTTCAACTGGCTGCTGCGCAACGAGCGCGACATGTCCGACTGCGGCCTCGGTTCGCCGGTCAGGCATCTCGCCCGCAACGAAATACTCGGCGAAAACCTGCTGGCCATTCACGTCAATTTTCTGGCGCGCGGCGACGCCGCTTTGCTCGGCAAACATCGCGTTCATGTGGTGCATTGCCCGCGCAGCCATAATTACTTTGGCCATCCGCCGTTTCCACGTCGCCGGCTCGCGGATGCCGGTGTCAATGTCTGCCTCGGCACGGACAGCCTGGCCACCACCCGCAAAACCGGGAAACAAAATCCCGAACTCAGCCTGTTCGAAGAAATGCGCCAGCTCGCGAGCAATGAGCCGAAGCTTCCGCCTCGGCAAATTCTGCGCATGGCCACGGTCAATGGCGCGCGGGCCTTGGGCCGGGCCGGGGAGATCGGCGAACTTTCTGAAAATGCCCTGGCTGACCTGATTGCCATCCCGGGCAGCATGAAGAAAGGCGATGCTTACGAGATTGTGCTGTCCCATACCGGCCCGGTAAGCGCCAGCATGATTGACGGCCGTTGGGCCATTCCCCCGCAGAGCACGTGAATGATTTCGAGCGAACATTAACGGAACGCCTGGGGAGCTTGCACACCCAGGGCTTGTATCGCGAGTTGCGCCGGGTGGATTCACCGCCGGGTACCAACATTCGGATTGACGGCCAAACCCTGCTGAATTTTTCGTCCAACGATTACCTGGGCCTCGCAAACGATCCGGCCCTGAAAGCAGCAGCGATTCAAGTCATCGAAACATTTGGGGCCGGCTCGGGCGCGTCCCGATTGATTTGCGGTTCACTGGCGCCGCACCATGAACTTGAGGAAACGCTTGCCAGCTTCAAAGGCACCGAAGCCGCGTTGAGTTTTTCAACGGGTTATGCCACTGCCGTCGGCACCATTTGCGCCCTGATCGGCAAGGATGACATCATTGTCATTGATAGGCTGGTGCACGCCTGCATTGTGGACGCGGCCCGGCTCTGCGGCGCGACCCTGCGCGTTTTCGCCCACAACGACCTGGACGACCTGGAAAAAATCCTGAAATGGGCAAACCGGGCCCAAAGCCCAAAGCCCAAAACCCCAAGTCCGGCACGATTGCTGATTGTCACGGAAAGCGTCTTCTCCATGGACGGCGATGCCGCGCCGTTGCGTGAATTGGTAAGGCTCAAGGAAAAATATGGTGTTTGGCTGATGGTTGACGAGGCACACGGAACCGGGCTTTACGGAAAAAATCGGCGCGGTCTGGCCGAGGAATCCGGGGTTGGCGGCCAGATTGAAATCCAGATGGGCACGCTCGGCAAAGCGGTGGGCGCTTCCGGCGGTTATATTTGCGGTTCGCGCCCGCTGATTGATTTTCTGGTCAACCGGGCACGCAGTTTCATTTTCAGCACCGCGCCGGTTCCGGCTGCCGCGGCTGCCGCGACTGCAGGCATCCGCTATATCCAGTCAAAAGCCGGGGCCGACCGGAGAAAGAAGCTTTTTGAGCGCATCAGCGAATTGAAACCACAATGCGCGCTCCGCAATCCGCGATTTCCGAGCGCAATCATCCCCGTGATGATCGGCGATGAAGCCAAGGCGGTGGCCACATCGGCGGCATTGCGCGAATGCGGCATTTTTGTTCCGGCAATCCGTTATCCGACCGTGGCCCGGGGCAAGGCGCGTTTGCGGGTTACCCTGACGGCAACACACAGCTCCAAGGAAATCAAACTGTTGTCCAATGCACTGGACGAACTCGCTGATCGCAAATTGTAATCAACAGCCAAATGCACCCGCTGGCCAAACTCGATCATGCCCATGTCTGGCATCCCTTCACCCAGATGCGCGACTGGCTGAAGCGCGAGCCGGTCGTGATTGTCGCCGGCAAAGGTACCGTGCTGCGCGATGTTTGCGGGCGTGAATATCTGGACGCAAACGCTTCAATTTGGACGAACCTGCACGGCCATGGACACCCGAAGATAAATGCGGCCATCCGCCGGCAACTCGGCAAAATCGCGCACAGCTCCGCCCTTGGCCTGGCAAACGAACCGGCCTCGGCATTGGCGGCAAAACTGGTCCAAGCCGCAAACCATCAATCGGTGGGGCGAGCGTCCTCGCGAGCCGGCCTAATTGTGCCAAAGCAAAGCATTGACGGCTTGTCAGTAGCCTCGCCCCACCTGAACAAGGTTTTCTTTTCCGACAACGGTTCCACCGCCCTCGAAGTTGCACTCAAGCTGGCCTATGAATTCACCCGGCGCAGCCGCGGCCCGGGCAGCCGGTCCGCGGGTCGCGGGCAAGTCAAACCCCGCTTCCTGTCCCTCGAAGGTGCGTATCACGGCGACACCGTCGGCGCCGTATCGCTCGGGCACATTGATTTGTTTCATAAGAGTTATTCCGGCCTGCTTTTCAAGACCGACCAGGTCATGGCGCCGTATTGTTATCGGTGCCCGTTCAATCGCGCCAGGCCCGAACGCGCCGATGCCCGCGAATATCGCAGGTGCAACTGGGAATGCACCGGTCTCGTGGAAACAAAATTTCGGGCGCAAAAGCGAAAGGGAAATTCCTATGCAGCGTTCGTCTTCGAACCGCTGATCCAGGGCGCAGCGGGCATGATCCCGCAACCGTCCGGATGGTTGCGTCGGGTGACGGACATCGCGCGCAGCCACGGTGCCCTGCTCATCGCGGACGAAGTAATGACGGGGTTTGGTCGGACAGGTCTTCCCCATTCAACTCTCAACCCTCAAGCCTCAACTTCTCTGTTCGCCTGCGGCCACGAAGGCGTGCGGCCGGATTTCTTGTGCCTGGCCAAGGGCCTGACCGGCGGTTACCTGCCGATGGCTGCGACTTTGACAACGCAAAGAATTTTCGACGCCTTTCTGGGAGAATACGGGGAATTCAAAACCTTTTTTCACGGCCACAGCTATGCCGCCAATCAACTGGGTGCGGCGGCGGCGCTGGCGAGCCTGGACATTTTACTGGGCAAACAATCCACCAACGCAAGACAGGCCCTCGAAAAAAATCTGCACCGGGAATTGCAGACGCTGTGGGCGCTGCCCAACGTCGGTGACATCCGGCAGGTTGGTTTGATGGCCGGCATCGAACTGGTTCGGGACTGGCGGACGCGCCAGCCGTTCGCCCTGCGGGAACGTGCCGGCATCCGCGTTTGCGAAGCGATGGCTAAACGTGGCGTGCTGACGCGACCGGTCGGCAATGTGATTGTGTTGATGCCGCCGTATTGCACGACCGCAACGCAGAGCCATAAAATAGTGTCGGTTTTGCGCGATGCAACGATGGAAGTTTTTGGCCCCCGCTGAGTTTTATTTTTTTACCGGGCCGAGCGGCAGCACAATCTTACCCGACAATTCATTCAGGACTTGCGCCAACCCGGTGTAAATCGCGGCAAAACCGCAGACCAGTCCTTCGTAGCCGGCAAAATGCCTGAAGCCGGCGTCAGCACCGGTGAAATCTCCGTAGGCCAGCAGAAAAAAAAGAATCGTCAGCGTGCCAAAGACAACTTGCAACGCCCGATTCAGCCGGAACGTGCCGACAAACATCACCGCGGTGAAAAGCCCCCACATGGCCAGGTAGGCGGACATGGCCTTTTCATCGGCCGCCGCCAGGGGCGATGGAATCAGATTAAGTTTGGGCAGAACAATCAGCATCACCAGCGACAACCAGAAAAATCCATACGAGATGAACGCCGTGGTCGCGAAGGTGTTGCCCTTTTTCCATTCCATGATGCCGGCGATGACTTGCGCCAGGCCGCCGTAACAGATTCCCATTGCCAGGATCATGCTGTTCAATTCGTAGAAGCCGGCGTTGTGAAAGTTCAACAGCACGGTCGTCATGCCGAAGCCGAGCAAACCCAAAGGCGCCGGATTCGCAGTGGTATCCTTGATTTGAGTCATGGATTCTGTCATAGACGGATTATAATTGTGTTGGTTTGGTTGTGGTGCGGGTCGGGAGGGAAACTATATTTCGTGCGTAATAAGGTCAAGCGTTCCGAAGCAGTGCGGAAATTAATGCTTCGTTTCCGCCAGCCGCAACAGCCGGTCGAATTGTGTCTTCGTCAACGGCATGACCGAAAGGCGCGATTGTTTGATCAACTGCATCCCGCGAAGAGTCTGATCAGCTTTGATGGTTTCAAGACTGACGGGTTTGACGAGTGCCTTCACGGGAGCCAAATCCACGCACGACCAGTCGCCTTCCCCGGCAGTTGGGTCGGGATAAAATCCCCCGGTGACGCGGGCGAGGCCGACAATTTGTTTGTCCGTGACGCTGTGGTAAAAGAAAACCAGGTCGCCCTGCTTCATCGCGCGCAGGTTGTTCCGCGCCGTGTAATTGCGCACGCCGGTCCACGCAGCCCGGCCTTCCTTAAAAAAAGCCGCCCACGAATAGGCTTCCGGTTCGGTTTTCACGAGCCAATAGTTCATGGAAAGAATTTACGATTCGCGATTTACGATTTACGTTAACCGCATGAATCTGGCCGACAATCTTGAAAAAGTCCATCAACGGATTCGGGCCGCGTGTGACCGCGCCGACCGCGAGCCGAATTCCGTCACCTTGCTGGCCGTGACCAAGACCCAGCCGCCGGAAATGGTCAAAGCCGCCTCGGAACTCGGCCTGCTCTGGTTTGGGGAAAACAAGGTCCAGGAGGCAAAGGCAAAAATTCCCCTGTGCCCGGGCCGGTTGCGCTGGCATTTCATCGGCCATTTGCAATCGAACAAATGCCGCGACGCCGTCGAGCTTTTTGAAATGGTCCAGAGCGTGGACAGCCTGTCGCTCGCGCAGGAGCTCAACCGGCGCGCGGAACAGGCGGGCCGGCGGCTGCCGGTTCTGATGGAAGTGAACGTCGCAGGCGAGGCGAGCAAGTTCGGCTACCGGCCGGAGCAACTACTGGTGGAACTCCCGCAACTCAAAGCGCTGCCGCGGCTGGAGATTCACGGTTTGATGACCGTGCCACCGTGGGCATCGGAGCCGGAAAAGGCGCGGCCGCATTTTCGCCGGTTGCATGAACTCAAGTACCAGTGTGAACAGATCCTCGGCACACCGCTGCCCCATTTAAGCATGGGAATGAGCGATGACTTTGAAATTGCGATTGAGGAAGGCGCAACCATGGTGCGCGTTGGCACAGCGCTGTTCGGGCCGCGGGTTAAGTCCCGGCTGCGCGCGGAGCCGGATTGAATTTTACTGCATTTGGGGCGGAATGGTTTAACTTGAATTGATGACCGTTGATTCATTCAAACGCGAAATTGCCGTGGCGGTAAGAACCTACGACAAATTCGTGGTGTGCCTTGAAAAAACACCCGAAGATTTTGAGGCGTCGCTGGCTTCGCTGATCGCCAAGGCCATCCGGGCCTACGAGAATCGCGGTGCGGGTTTGCGCCACGGCATTGCGTTGGACAACCAAATCACGGTCATTTTAAGCCAGGGCGACAGCGAACGACCGATGTGCGGCATTTATTTCAATCTCCATTCGCCTTACCACAAGACCATATTGTCCAAAACCGTGAAGCCGTTCACCGAGAAACCACAGAAAACGGGGGATTAAATTTACCTGAAGGGTGGGCTTCTCAAGCCTCAAATTGCAGAACGGAACGCAAAGTCAGAATGGAGACGTGCAAAGCTCGCCCTTCTGGAAAGATCACTGATCGCGCACTTCGTCCCCTACCTGCGCTTCGCCGGTGACCAGATCGGCGACAATGTTGTTGTCACGTTGCGGCCCGGTGATCTTCACTTCGCCAACTTTCATGCCATTGCGATATAGAAAAAGGCCCTGGTCCATGTTCGGCATCTGGCCGACGGGAAAGCCCAGCACAACAAAACGTCCGGCGGCGTTGTAGGAAACGACTTTGGCGGTGATCGAATTGTCGGGCGTGACAATTGCCTGCGGCGCGCCGGCAGCAGGCGTGACGGCATTGGCGTTGTGCGCGGGCTGGTGCGACCGGCAACCCGCCACCAGCATTCCAGCCATGACGAACGTCAACCGCGTGAACGATTTCATGGGCACAGTTAACCGCGTGGCAACCCGCAGGTCAATTCACGATTCGTGCGGCAATCAATTTACCACCGATGGACACAGGCTAACACGGATGAACCAAGGCAAAGATCTCTCTGAAATCCGGAAGGCTCAATGATTGGCAAACTCGTTTGAATGGTTGAAATCCTTTTCCCATCCGTGTTTATCAGTGTCCATCCGTGGCAAAACATCAGGGTGTATTTTCCGTGATTACGGTATCGTCGTGTTCGTAGGCCGGCGCGCAGCAGCACAGCAGCCGCAGCGTTTCAGTGCCGATGTTCCATAGCTTGTGTTTGCGGCCGGGTGGTATGGCAATGGCATCGCCCGGTATCACGTCGTGCGTTTCATTTTCAATGCGGATCCGTCCCTTGCCATGTGTGATATAGTAAATTTCCTCGGCTTGAACGTGGTAATGTTCCTGCGTGCTGGCCCCGGCGGGCAAGCGCGCCTCGGCCAGACTTTGATGGCGAATGACCGAGTTGCGGTGCGCCAGCAATTCGCGAATTTCCGAACCGTCCTTGGTGATGAAGGACGGAACTTCGTCGAGTTTTTTGATATCCATAATGATCTCCTAACATTCGTTCTGGCCCTCGATTTCCTAATTCTTGCAAGAAAAGGAGGATTCCAAGTTAAAGCCCTTCCGGCATGCCAAATATTCTCGCCCAATTTGCCTGTCCCAGCACAACTCCGGCGACGATTAGCACCATCGCGGTCCAGAATGTGGAGGTGATCGGCTCATGCAAAAACAGCCAGGCCCAGATCATCGTGCTCAATGGCAGCAGGTTGTTGAACAACACAACCTGGCTCGTGCGCCAGTGCCGGAGCGCATTGTTCCAAAGCGCATAGGGAATCACACCGCCGAACATGACGCAAAATGCCAGCACGCCGATGGATTTGGAGTTAAGGGTGAGGCCGTGCATGGCAAGTTCGACCAGGCCAAACGGCATGAGTCCAACCCCTGACATCCACATGGTGTGGGCGGCAACCTCCACCCCGTTCAACGTCGCGCTCAAGATGCGCATTTGGTGGCTGAAATTCGCCCACAAAATGCTCGCGGTCAGCCCGAAAAATTCTCCCAGCAGATCCAGTCTGGCCGTTTTCAGAGCGGGCCAGAACAAAACCAGCACACCGGCCAGGGCCAGCAATGCCGCACCATAACGCCGTGCGCTCGCCCACGTCCGTTGCGGCCGCTCTTCCCACAGCAAAGTCCACACCGGCGATGCCCCGATATACAATGCCACATGGGATGCGGCCGTCAGACGCAATGCCCAATTGAAGGCGATGATGTAAATGGCCAGGCTCAAACCGCCGCGCAGCCACAATTGACGGCGCAATCCGGCGGTCAGGGGCCGGTATTCGCCGAGCCACGAGGTGAAACGCAACACGGCCAGCAACAGCAATCCGGCTAAAACAAAACGGATGGCGCCGGTCCAGATGGGCGGCCAGACGGCGACGAGCCACTTGGTTCCCGCATTGTTGCCACCCCACATGATGGAGACAAGCACCAGACTTCCGGCGATGGCGGTGTTATGTTTCGGTTGCGGCACCCGGCGAGTAAGCCAACGAGCGACCGCGTTGCCAATGAAATTTGTTTGACCGTCCGAACGCGCGGCCTAACCTCATTATATGGTTCATGCACCCGGTTTTCTGAATTTGGTCAACGACGCCAAAACCCGCATCAACGAACTTAGCGTTGCCGAGGCGCGCGCCCGGCTGGCAGCCAATCCCAAGGTGGTTCTGCTGGACGTGCGGGAGGACCATGAATGGCTGGCCGGCCATGCGGCGGAGGCCGTGCATCTCGGCAAGGGCATCCTGGAACGCGATCTGGAGAAAATGTTTCCCGGCCCGAAGACGGAAATTATCATGTATTGCGGCGGCGGGTTCCGGTCGGCGCTGACGGTGGACGCAGCCCAAAAGATGGGCTATCGTAACGTCCACTCGCTCATCGGCGGTTACAAAGGAATGCTGGCGGCGGGCTGGCCGATGAAAAGCGGCGCACAATGAGAAATCCACAATCGAGGATGGAAGATGGCGGATGGCCGGCGCGAAGCGTCCTGGAGTGCGGTGGTCCTCCACCGCTTTCGGAGGCTGTAATCGTTTCGTCCGATTTCCAAAGCCCCGGACGGCTCGCGCAGTGCAAAACCTCGCGCCTCCGGTTGCTCTTCTGCCTTCTGACTTCCAGCTTCTGCCTTTCAGCTTGGGGGCAGCAATATTCCATCAACTGGTCTAAAATTGCCGGCGGCGGGGGCACCAGCACGGGCGCCACGTATCGGGTCAGCGGCACCATCGGCCAGCATGATGCCGGCGGACCCATGACCAGCGGCCAGTATTCCCTCACCGGCGGATTTTGGAGCGCGATTACCGCCATCCAGACGCCCGGCGTGCCGTTGCTCACGATCACCCTCAATCCTCAGTTCTCAACCGTGACCGTCTCCTGGCCATCTTCGGCGACAAATTTTGTCCTGCAACAGAACCTCGACCTGACCACGCCGAATTGGGTGACCTCCGGTTTGCCGGTAACCACCAATGGTGCGATCGAGAGTGTCACCATCAGCCCGCCGACGGGCAATTTATTCCTCCGACTTAAACAGTAAGGGCGGGCGCAGCCGTGCGGTGAAAGCAAACGCGATTGAGCGCCTTGGCGACCGGGGCAACCTTTTCGCGCGGGCACTCGCCCATCAGGCAGATCTGGATCCAGTTTTTCCGACGCAAATAATCGCTGTTGTAACTCAGGAGATAACCGGCTTCCTGCATCGCCTCACCGATGTTCAACGAGTTCATCGTCGGCGGCAACGCGACGGTGATGACCGCCGGCGAGATCCGGGTGCCGTTGCCGATCAAATCAAATCCCATTTCCGTCAGAGACCGGCGCAACCCGGCGGATATTTCGCTGATTTCTTCAAATCGTCTATCCAAGTTCAACCGGCGGACGGCGGCGTGCAGCGCATGCAGCAAGTTGGACGAAAAGGTAAATGGAATTCCCTGCTGTTGCGCGCAAAAGCCAAGGTCGAGATAACGCGGCAGCCTGTCCGGTGCAGGCGCGACTTCGTGGTTGTGAAACACCATCGCCAGGCCTGGGTAGGCGCGCAGACCCTTGCCGCTGGAACAGGACGCAAGGAAAACGCCGGTCAAATCCACCGGCATGGTCCCGATGCTGCTGATGCAATCGAGACACAGCTTTGTCCCCTGCCCGGCGCATAGCGCCTTGAGCGCCGCAATATCGTTGAGCACACCGGTGGAGGTTTCGCAATGGGTGTACCAAAGCCATGCGGGCGCAGGCCGCCTGGAAAATTTCTTTCCGACGGCAACCAGATCGAGCGGTTCACCCCACGGAAACTCCAGCGTTTCAAACTTCAAATTAAACCGCCGGGCCTGATCCACCAGCCGGCCGCCAAATTCGCCGTTGCTCAGAACCAGGCCGGGCTGGTTGAGCAGCGACAGTTGTCCGGCAATGACATCATTGGCCAGCGTGCCCGACCCCATGAACAGTTCGACATTTTGCGCGCGAACGAGATCACAAAGGATCAGCTTGGTGGCTTGAAAATCCCGTTTAAATCCATCTCCGCGGTGTGATTCCGGCGCCTGCTCGAAGGCGCGCCGCACTTCCCGTCGCACCGCCACCGGTCCGGGCAGAAAGTTCACCGCACTGGGATGGAACGAGCGCGCGGGCGAGGCGCGCAAAAATTCTCTCGCCGTGACCTCGAACGTCTCCAGCGTCACGTACATCGGCTGAAACTGCGCGTCGCCCCCGCCCACGAGCGGGCCGAAAGGGACAAAGCCGAGGTGCTGGTAAAGTTTCGCCTGCCGCGTTGTGCCGGAAATGATCGCCAGATCGTAGCTTTTTTCGACGCCGTGCTGCCACAGCAGGGCGAGGATGCCCTGCAAAACCTGTCCGCCCCGCGTGCCGCGGAATTTTTTTTCGATGGCCAGCAACCGGATTTCACAGATGGTCCGCCCGCGGGGCAGATGTGAATCGAGGTCCGGCAGTTTTTGGTCGAGCGAGAATGGCCGGTTGCCGCGCACGGCCAGCATCCCGACCAGCTTCTGGTTGCTCAGACAGATGAGGTAGATGTTTTCGGCGTGAAACTTGTCAACGAGCCGTTGGGCGGCGGACGGTTGATGTTGCGGAATTTCCTCGACGAAAATCCGGTAATTCAGGCGGTGAATCTGCTCGAATTCCCAGTCTTCGGTCGCGACCTTGAACACCAGCGGTTCTTGCGGATTCATAATTTTGTGAGTTGGGATTTGGGCACCACTTCGCGTCGGGCCGACAGCTTGGCAATTTCCTCGGCAAAATTTTTCCGGTGGGCGAACAGTACCAGGGCCGCGAGGGCGGCCATCAGCATTGCGGTCCGTCCATCCTGGTTGAACCATAGGCTGGCCAGCGGCAGACAGACAAAGGCAAACATTCCGGGCAAAACCGTTTTCCGCATCACAGCCAGTCCGGAGAGAAACAGCACGAGAAATGTCAATGCCACCCGGTAATCCAGCACCAGCAGGGCACCCAGCGCCGTGGCCGCGCCTTTGCCACCGCGAAAGCCCAATTGCACCGGCCAGATGTGGCCCGCAACCACGGCCAGCATGGCCAGCGCGGCAAGCAGAGGGTTGTTCATCCATTCACGCACCCCCCAAACTGCCAGCGCACCCTTGCCGAAATCGCCCAGCACGGTCAGCGCAAATCCGGTCCGGCCCAGCAGGCGGCCGACATTGCGTGCCCCGGTGCTGCCGCTCTCGACCTGGCGGATGTCCCTGCCTGTGCGTGAACGGACCAGCAAATAACCGGTGGGGAAACAACCGAGGAGGTAAGCACCGACCATGGCACCGGTCGCTTGAAGCCAGTTTGCAGACTGCCAATGTTCGATCCACGCCATGCGAGCAGCAATTTCCCGACGGTTTGACTGTACTTTAGCAAAAACCGGTGGTTTTGCGAAGCAAATATTTTAACTGCGCGTTGAAAGGAATTGCGGCTCCGCTTTGTCTCGACAGCCGGTGAAAATTGCGGCAAAGTTTTCGTGCCAGGGCCCATGGAATGTGGACTTACGAACCCCGCCAGGGCCGGAAGGCAGCAACGGTAGTTTGCTCCGTATCTGCCGTGGTCACCCTGGCATCTTTGATTTACGGTTTAGGATTTCGGATTTACGATTGCCAGCGCAACCGCAAACCGGCCCGTAAAGCGTAAATCGAAAATTGTAAATCGAACATGTCCTATCAAGTCATCGCCAGAAAATACCGCCCGCAGCGGTTTGCCGACGTCGTCGGCCAGGAGCATGTCACGCAGACCCTCGCCAACGCCATTGCGCAGAAGCGCGTTGCCCACGCCTACCTTTTTTGCGGCCCGCGCGGCACCGGTAAAACGACCGTCGCCCGTATCTTCGCCAAATGCCTGAACTGCACCGGAGGGCCGAAGGTGGATTTCGACGACCAGGATTCGCGCTGCATCGAAATCACCGAGGGCCGCTCGCTGGACGTTCTGGAAATTGATGGCGCCAGCAACAACGGCGTGGAACAGGTCCGCGAACTCCGCGAAACCTGCAAATATGCCCCCGCCAATTCGACGTTCAAAATCTACATCATTGACGAAGTTCACATGCTCTCGACTGCGGCGTTCAATGCACTGCTCAAGACGCTCGAGGAGCCGCCGGCCCATGTGAAATTCATGTTCGCCACCACCGATCCGGAAAAGGTCCTGCCGACAATCCTGTCGCGCTGCCAGCGCTTCGACCTGCGCCGGATCCCGTCCGCGCTGATCACCAAACACCTCGCGCACATCGCCGGCCTGGAAAAGGTGAAAATTGACGATGCCGCGCTCCACGCCATCGCCCGCGGCGCGGACGGCGGAATGCGCGACGCCGAATCCACGCTCGACCAGCTCATCAGCTTTTGTGGCGACAAGATCGAGGAAGCCGACGTGCTTTCCATGTTCGGCCTGGCCGCGCAAAGCCAGATCCTAGGTCTGAGCCGGGCCGTGCTGGCCGGGGAGATCCAGATCGCGCTTAGTTTGTTGAATGAACTTGCGCAAAACGGCAAGGACCTCGGCCGGCTGCTTTCCGATTTGCTGAATCATTTTCGCAACCTGCTTATTTTCCAGGTTGCGCGAGGTGATCTGAATTTGCTCGAGGTTTCCGAAGCCGAAATCACCGCGCTCAAGGAACAATCCGCGTTGGCCAACACCGGATCGCTCACCCGCATCATGGAGGTGCTTAGCGATTCCGAATTGCGCCTCCGCGACACCGCATCAAAAAAAATCCTGATTGAAGTCGCCATGCTCAAGGCCATCGAGGCCCGCAACGCCGTCAGCCTGGATTCGGTTTTGAAACAGCTCAACCAGTTGCGCGGTACCGGCACCGGCATTCCCGTTGCGCCACAACTCGGCGAAGGCGGGTCTCCCACTCCGACCGCGTCCGCGGCAAGACCCGGCACCCGCCCTGCCCCGGCCGCACCTGCGCCCAATCCGCCTCCAGTTGCGAAAGCTGCCACATCTGCTGAACCGTCGCCGGTGGCCACTGATCTGGCCGGCTTGTGGGTCAAGCTGGTGGAAGCCGTTGGTCGCGTCAGTCCGTTTACCCGGAGTTATCTGGTGGATGCCCAGCCGGTCTCGTTTGAGAAAAACATTCTGACCATCGGTTTCGATCCTGAATTTGAGGACCACCTCGGTCTGGTGGACAATGCGCGCAACCACACGCTGCTCCAGACGAAACTTGCAGAACTGGACCATCCCAACGCACAGATCAAGTTTATCAAAACCGATGCACCCGCCGTCCGGGTGACAATGCCGGCCAAACCGGCGGCAGCCCCCGCACCGGCAGCGCCAAAGCGCGTCGAAGGCGGATCCACTGCCGTTGCAACGCCCGCGGCAAAGGAAAAGCCGGCACCGGTTGCCTTCGACAAAAACGAGTTTAAAAACGACCCGTTGATTCAAAAGGCCCTGGAAATTTTCAAAGGCCAGATCGTCGAAGTCCGTGCCTGACCTTCAACTCTCAACCTGTATCCAAACAAAATGTCGAACATCGGAAAATTGATGAAACAGGCTGCGCGAATGCAGCAGCAGATGGAACAAGTCCAGGCACAGCTCGCCGCCCGCACGGTCGAAGCCACCAGCGGCGGCGGCGCGGTCAAAATCACCGCCAAATGTGATGGCAGCATCGCGTCCATTAAAATTGATCCCCAGGCACTTAACCCGTCCGATGCGCAGTTGATCGAGGACATGATCCTGACCGCCGCCAACCAGGCGCTCAGCCAGGCCAAGGATATTTCCAACAGCGAGATGGGCAAAATCACGGCGGGATTGAGCCTGCCGGGGATGACGTAAGAAATTAAAAATGCAAAATTCAAAATGTAAAATGAAAGACCGCATCATTCGCGTTCCGGCATTTTTAATTTTTAATTTTTAATTTTGCATTGTCATGCTTCCCGCCTCCATCACCGCGCTGATCGCCGCGCTGTCCAAGCTGCCCGGGGTCGGACCGCGTTCCGCCGAGCGGATCGCCCTGCATCTGGTCCAGACCGATTCGGCCGTGGTGAAGCAACTCGCGGACATCATCCTCCACGCCCGCGAAAACATTCAATTTTGCACCGTCTGCGGAGCATTGACCGAGAAATCTCCCTGCCCCATCTGCGCCGACACCCGGCGCGATGCGTCGCTGTTGTGCGTGGTAGAGCGCGCAGTGGACATTTTAAGCGTCGAAAAATCCGGCACCTATCGCGGCAAGTTCCACGTACTCGGCGGAAAAATCTCCCCGCTCGACGGCGTGGAACCGGAGGACCTGCGCATCGCCGAACTGGAACAACGCCTGACCCATGAGCCGGTTCGGGAAATTGTCATTGCCCTGGGCACGGACGTGGAGGGTGACGCGACGAGTTTTTACCTGGCCAAGCGACTGGCGCGCAGCGGGCTGGTGATCTCTCGCATCGCCTATGGTCTGCCGGCCGGCAGCGGACTGGAATTTGCCGACGAACTGACCTTGAGCCGCGCCCTGGAAGGACGGCGGGAAATGTCATGACCAAACCCATTTTCATACCTCCCAAAGTTGTCGTCTTCGATCTTGGCAAGGTTCTGGTGGACTTCGATTACAGTGTCGCCATTCCGCGGATCGCCGCCCACAGCACGATGCCGCCCGCAGAAGTGCAAAACTTCTTTTTCCAATCGCAGGCGCTCTGGGACTACGAATCCGGACATCTGACCCGGCAGGAGTTTTTTGAAGCCGTCCGCAAAGCCACGGGCTTTCACGGAACGATCGAGGAATTCGGCGGCTATTTCGCGGACATTTTCACGCCGATCCCGCCGATGATTGAACTGCACGCCGGGCTGCATCAGCGCGGCATTCCGACGTACATTTTTTCCAACACCAACGACCTTGCCATCGAGCATGTGCGGCGGCATTTCCCGTTCTTCCGCGATTTTGACGGCTACATTTTTTCCTACGAGGTCAAGGCCATGAAGCCCGACGCCAGAATCTACGCGGCAATGGAAAAGCTGGCCCGGCGGCGTGGCCCGGAAATCCTTTACCTGGACGACCGGCCGGAAAACATCGCGGGCGGCGCGGCGCACGGCTGGCGGACGATTTTGCACGAAACACCGGAGAAGACGCGGATGGCCTTGGAACAATTTCAGTTGTAGTCCGGCACTGCGATCCGATTCATTTGAGCCGCCAGCTCAAGGCGAAAACTAGTTCGCGCGCGGGTTGTGCTTTTTCAATCCCACCTCGTGGGCAATGTCGTCAAACTCCTCGTGGCTGACGGTTTCGAGCCGCTTACCGCGGGCCTTGAGCTTTTCGTTGATCTTAATGGCCTTCTCGGTCATCTGCTGGTGGGTTTCCTCCGTGCCGCCGACGAGCGCAAAATTCGGTCCAGTGGTGAGACGTTTGTTGCCGTCGGAATCCAGCCCGAGGCCGAGCAACACCGCCCTGCGTTTTTTCTTTTGGGGCACATTCGCCATGAATTCAACCTAAGGGTGGCAGCGGACGCGGTCAAGCATCTGGCGATTAAACCCGCCTTAAATCAATCATTCGCGTTCCGAACAGGCGCGGTCAATGGCCGTCCGCTGTCAACGGAGCCCAATTTCAACAGAAATGGCACGGAAACTTTGGCCCATTCATCCGGTGTGGGATAGGATGAGGCCGAACCGCCGAAACAGCTTCGCAGCATGTCGGTATTGATGATGCCAGGATTCAAAGCCACAGCGGCCATCCCCGGTGGCAATTCCTGTGCGAGCGACTGGGTAAGCCCTTCAATCGCCCACTTCGTGGCACAGTACGGCGCCACTTCCGCGTCGGCCGAACGTCCCCAGCCGGAACTGAAATTCACAATGACACCGCTCTTGCGTTGAATCATCGCCGGAACAAAATGACGGATGACATTCACCGTTCCCTTGATGTTCACGTCAACGACGTCGGAAAATTCCTGCGCCGGAACCTGCCAAAGCGGCGCGTTGCGATTGATGAGTGCCGCGTTGTTAAGCAGCAAATGAGGCACGCCATGTGAGTTTAAAACTCGTTTCGCCCATGCGGCAACCTGTTCGTTGGAAGCGACATCAATGCTGGTAAAATCGTTGGGCGGTGGAAATTGTTTTTGCAATCGCGCAATTTCCTTTTCCGAACGCCCGCAGCCGATCACGATGTGACCGAGCCGGATGAATTCCTCCGCCATCGCGCGACCCAGCCCGCGCGAGACGCCGGTGATCAGGACGGTTTTCGGATTGGCAGACATATTTCAAGCGTTGCAAAGATGGAGAATGGCCATCCTTCGTGGTCCATTTTCCACCCTCGCTCCATCAAGTTCTCGGATTGAACTTGGATTCGTGGGCCAGTTGCTCCCAAAGTTTCTTCTCTGCGTCCGTGACCTTGGCCGGCACTGCAATCTGGGTGACGACAATCAAATCACCCCGCGCGCCATCGCGGGTCGGCAGGCCGCGCCCGCGCACCCGAAGTTTTTGCCCATTTTGCGTCCCGGGCGGTATTTTTATGTTCACCCGGCCGTCCAGTGCCGGCACGGTGAGGTTCGCGCCCAGCACGGCCTCCCACGGCGCCAGCTCGGCTTCGTAAATCAAATTGTGGTCCTCAATCTCAAAGTCAGGGTGTCGGGCCAGGCGCACACGCAGATACAAATCGCCGGCCGCCCCGCCGCCGGTGCCGGTTTCGCCGCGCCCGGCAATCCGCAACTTCTGTCCATCGGTCACACCGGGCGGGATTTTGACCTGATGCGTCTCGGTTTTGGCCGCCCGCCCGCCGTTGTGGCGCACGTTGACCGTGCGGACCGAGCCGCGCAAGGCTTCCTCGAGCGTGACCAGAATGTCCCCCTCGATGTCGCGCCCGCGTTCGGCGAAATCTTCCCCGGCAAAATTGGGGGATTGGCCAAAGCCGCCCGCGCCGCCGCGCATCCGGGACCCGAACAACTGCTCAAAAAAATCGCTGAAGCCGGTGCCGCCAAAACGGGTTTCAAACTCAACCCCACCCGCACCGCGCCCGCGGTGAGGTTGTCCGCCGGAGAAGTTTTCCCAACCGGACGGCGGCCGAAAGTCGGCGCCCGACTTCCAGTTGGCTCCCAGTTCGTCATATTTTTTACGATTGGCCGGATCGCTCAGCACCTCGTACGCCTCGTTGATTTCCTTGAATTTCTCCTCGGCCCTTTTCTTGTCCTTGGCAACGTCGGGATGATACTGCCGCGCGAGCTTGCGAAACGATTTTTTCAGCTCATCGGCGCTCGCCGTGCGCGGCACGCCTAGGATTTCGTAATAATCTTTGTATTGAACGGGCATAGGGGCTGCCATGGTTCGCGGCAGCTGTTGATAGCATGTGGCCGCGTGGGGACTTTGTCAAAATTTTGCCGGCGAGGAAAAGTGCCGGCCATTATTTCTTGTTGGCGTTGTCCACGCTGAGAAAATGCGTGCCGGCGAAATCGCCGTCCCGCCGCCAGATTTTGAGCAGGATTTGGTCGCCCCGGGCCTGTTTGCAAAATTTGACCGCGTCTTCCGCATCGGTCACCGGTTGGCGGTTGATTTCTACAATCACGTCGCCGCGTTGCAAACCGGCTTCGGCTGAATTGGAATCCTGCTCGACGTCCACAATGACCGCGCCTTGATGTTTCTCCGGAAACCTCAGTTGCTGGCGCACTTGATCGTCCACATCGGACACCGTCACCCCGTCCAGCGCGTCAGCCCGCGGCCGTCCGGCATCGGAATGGTTTGGTTCATTTTGACGGGGCGACAATTTGACCGGCAACTCCGCCAGGGTGACGGTGACGGTTTTCCTACGCCCGTTGCTGAACAGATCCACCGTCGCCGGACTTTCGGGGGCACATTCGGAAACCGCCAGTTGGAAGCCGGGGGCGTCAACAATGGCTTTGCCGTTGAAAGCGACAATGATGTCGCCGGGTTTGATCCCGGATTTTTCGGCCGGCGTGCCCGGGAGGACATCGCCAACGAGCGCGCCGTTCTGATCCGCCAGGTTAAATCCCTTCGCCAGGCCCGGCGTAAGGTTCTGCGGCAGGATTCCGAGATACCCGCGCATCACTCTGCCGCCAGCGATAAGACGTTCCATGACGTGACGCGCCAGATTGATGGGAACGGCAAAGCCGATGCCCTGGTTACCGCCATCGCGGCTGAAAATGGCGGTGTTGATTCCAACCAGCCGGCCTTCGGCGTCCACCAACGCCCCGCCGGAATTGCCGGGATTGATGGCCGCGTCCGTCTGGATAAAATCCTGGTACTGGTTAAAACCGGCGAGGCTGTTGCGGCCCAGTGCGCTGACGATGCCCATGGTCACGGTCTGGCTGAGACCGTATGGATTGCCGATGGCCAGAACAATGTCACCGATTTCCAACTGATCGCTGTCCGCCAGCGTGATGGCCGGCATGTCCTTCCCGTCAATTTTCAAAACCGCCACGTCGGTCGGCGGATCGGTGCCGACGACCTTGGCGGTGTATTCCGTTTTGTTTTCCCCGATGGAGATCTCAATTTCGTCCGCGCCATCCACAACGTGGTTCGCCGTCAAAATATAACCGTCCGGTGAAACGATCACCCCGGAACCAAGACTTCGTTCCCGGCGGGTGCGCTCCTGGTCCTCATTCGGAAACTGGTCGCCGAAAAACTGGCGGAAAATCGGATCGTTGAGGAATGGGTGATGCATCAGCCGTTCATGCACGGTGCGCGTGGAATAAATGTAAACAACGCTCGGCGCAGCCTTTTTAACGACGGGCGCAAAGCTGGCCCCGAGCCGGGCATCCCGGTTGACCGGCGCGGTTTCCACCTTGATGTCCGGGCCGGCATCCTTGCCCCACGAAATGCCAAGGTGAAAAACGACCGCAACGAGCAAGGCACCGACCAACGCTGAACACACCCCAACCAGCAACCTGGAAATAAACTTCATAACCTTTGGAAAATGGACACCGCCCGGGCCCGAATGTTCAAACAGCCCGCGGCTAATTGGTGGTTTGCGGCTGCGACTGCTGAAGTTTGGCCGCGTCTTCGGGCTTGATGACCTCGATTTTCGCGCCTTTTTTCATCTCATCAAGCGACGGTACTTTGATGATGTCGCTGGTGAGCGGCGGAGCGGTGGAAACCGTGCCGGCGGAAGGTGCTGGATTCGGATGTTGGGTGGAAATCAGTTCGACCTCAAAAATCAGCACGCTGTCAGGCAGGATGCGAGGCGGCCGGCCGGCCGAGCCATAGGCGAGTTCCGACGGAACAAAAATCTGCCACTTGGAACCAACCTTCATCTGGGTGAGCGCTTCCGTCCAGCCGTGAATCACATTGCCGACGGGAAATTGGGCCGGCTGGCCACGGCTGATGGAACTGTCGAATTCCGTCCCGTCAATCAGCGTCCCGCGGTAGTTCACGGTGACGACGTCTGCGGGCGTTGGAATCAGGCCATTGCCAACGGTGATGATTTTGTATTGCAAGCCGTCCGGCAGGGTGACCACGCCGGGATTGTTCTTGTTGGTGGCCAGAAACGCTTCGCCGTCCGACTTGTTCTTTGCCGCCGCTTCCTCATGCAGCTTTTGCTGTTTGGCCGCGAGAGATTTTTGATATTGGGTCAGTGTTTCGTGCATTTCCTGCGGCGTCAGCAGTGTGGTCCCGCCGGATTGCATGTCCTTCAGACCACGGACCAACATTGCGGTGTCCACCTCAATGCCTTGCGCCTGAAAATTATGGCCAAAGGTCATGCCGATGGCATAACTGACGCGGGCCTGATCGTCACGGAACACATTCGTGCCGGTCGGTGTTTGAGCGGCAGCCGCGATAACGGCGGGGGCAACTGGTTTTGATGCAGTGGCGCAACCCGTCAGACAAACGGCGCCCAAGAAAAAAGTAACAGCGAAGACATTAATTTTCATAGATTGATTTTAGAACCGGAATTGTCTCCATTTGCAATAAAATTGCAATTCTGTTTTGCATTCGACAAAACCAAAGGGCTGACCTGCCGTCAAAGCCACCGGGAACCATCGTAGTTTGTGAGGTTTGTCAAATCAGCGGCCGATCCAGAGCACATCGAGATTGCCGGGACCGCCGCGGCCGCCGCCACCGCGCCGTTCACCGGCAGGCGCATTGGTGGCCGGTGCTGGTGCCGGCGCGCCCGGCAGGCGTTCGGTGCAGACCGTCACGATGTGATTGCTCCTGGTGTCGAGCGAGCAGGTTTTGCAACCCGCCTTGGTCTTTACAGTTTGTTCCACCGCAAAGCTCGTCGGGCTGCTTTCCTTGATGATGGTCAGCGTCCCGTCGCGCTGCGAACTGAACGCTTCCATCGTGGTGGGATTAAATCCACCGCCGTCCGTGCCGTTGCCAATCGGCAGAGCCGCCAGCATGGTTCCATTATCGGCATTAAGAATGACACACGTGGCCGGTTCGTGGCACATGGCGAAGAGAATGTGGTTCTTGGCGTCCAGACCCAGACCGCCGGGTCCGCCACCTTTGCCCTGCAAATCATAATGCGCGGTGACCTTCATGGCCTTGAGGTCCACGACCGCAATCTGGTCCTGATCTTCGAGGTCCGCGTAGAGAGTTCCCTGGCCGTCGCTTTGCGCCTGTTCCGGCCCACCGCCCAGGTCCAGCGTGCCCGTGACCGATCCGTCCTTGGGATCAATCATCGTGACGTTCGGCGACGGATGGCTGAGAACAAGAATTTTGCCGGTGAACGGTTCCCGCATAATGCCGTCGGGCCGGCCTTGCACGTCAATGTCCTTGAGCTTCTGCATCGTCGCGGTGTCAAACATGCCGATCTTGCCGGCGCTGCTGAAACCGTGATGCGTGGCGGTGTCAATGGCCACGCCGTGACCGCCGATGTTGGTGATGGCGCCGATGTATTTGTGGCTGTCGAGGTCGAATACAAATGTCGAGCCGCCCCGCGGCACATAAACGCGCCGGGCGTCATTGTCGGCATAGACATAATCAATACCGCCGTTGCCCATGAGCTGGGTGGTGTCGAGCACCTGGTATGGGGAGCCGGTTTGGGCCAGGGCCGTGCCGGTTAGCAGACCGATTCCCACGACGGATAGGATGCGCAGAAGCAGGTTCATAAGTTAAATATTGTGTTCGTCCTATTTAACCCATCATCCGTTGAATTAATCAATGACGCTTTTGAATTATGACAATAAATTAATCAAGGCCTCAACCGCCTTGCCCCGCCCAAATAGGCCCGCGGCAATCCGGGTCACTGCAATTTGAGCGGCAACCGGAAGATCGTGCCATAAAGCTGGGACAAGACGTCGCCGGTGTGTTGGGCGCGCAGGTCCGTGCCAAGCTGAAACGTGGCGGCCGGAATAAAGCTGTGCAGCATCAGGCAGTAGGAACTGTTGGCCATGATTCCCAGCAAATCACCGGTCCGGCTGAACACCAGGTCGCCGCGCGACGGATTGAATTTGCCAAATAACCCCTTCAACAGGCTGCGGTCCAGCTTGACATATTGCGGCGTGCTCATCTCAATTTGAAAACTGCTCTGGCCGTAATTGTCCGCCTGCGCCCCGATGACCACCGCATCTTGAAATTTATACGGGTCCGACGAAATGGAATAGACTTTGGCGCCGAGCTGGGCGGCCTCCGCCTCCGTGATGGGCATGAACACCACGCGCGGATCCTGGCTGTCAAAGGAAAGCGAATGGATGGAAACCTGTGCCGCCCCGTGTCCCAACGTGCCGGTCAACCCCGCCCAGTCCGTGCCGGGATCCCACAAGGTCAGCGGCGTGTCCTGCACATGGCACAGCGCATAAATATTGGCGCCGTCAGTAACCAGCACGGTCGCGCTCGCCTTGCTCTTGCTATCGTCCGTGCCAAACAGGCCGGTGCGGGAGGCGGCAAAATTGGCCTGAATCCGATTGGTGATAAATTCACTGAAGATCGTGTTGGGGGCCAGGGCGCGGTTCTCGCGAATTTCCTGGGTCAGGGCGCCGGAATTCGTCGCCAGAGCTTTGACGCCTTCGGCCAGTTGCGCATTCTGGGCGCGCTCGGCTTCCACCTGTTGCTGCATCATGGCCAATTGCCCGGCGGCGACACCCTTTGCCAGTTCCGCCGCCTGCAGCTTGCTGTTCAATTGCGCGAGTTGCTTTTGGAGGTCGCTGGCCAGGTCCGTCTGCCTTTGCACCTCGGTTTCCGTCGTCTCAAGTTTTTGCTTGGACTCCGTGGCCTCGGCGGAGGTGGTTTGCAATTTCTGGCTCAGGTTCTGGATGTTGGCCTGCGCGGAGGCGTACTGTTGTTGCAAGTTCGACTGCTGCTGGAGCAGTTGCTGGGCTTGCTGTTGCAACTGCTGGCTCTGTTGTTCGTGCTGCTGCAACTGCGTCTGTTGCTGCTGCGCGGTTTCCCGGGCCTTGGCCAGTTCCGCCTGCAACTGTTCGCGGTTCTTCTGCTCCTCGGTGAGCGCCTGCTTCATGACCGCCTCAAGGTCCTTCGCGTTGTTGTTCGCCGTCGTGGCCGCGGCGTCCATCTTGGCGGTCGGCTGCGAACCTTCGTCCGTGCCGGCCATCTTGGTGAGGTCCGTCGAGAACGTCAGCAGACTCAACAGCAGGAAGTCGCAGATGACAATGAGAATGCTGCGGTTCATGACGGCGTGGAGTTGCCAGCGGCTTCAGCTTCCAGGATCAATTTCCGCCGCGCCGGGCGCAGGTGGAAGATTTTGAACACGCACACGAAAACGATGCCGAAGGACGTGGACGAGTAGGCGGCCATCAGGCTGAACTTGATGACACCCATCGAGACGAGGATCAGCGAGAGGATCGTGCCGACGAAGCCAAGATAGAGGCCGGCGTCGAACAGGTGGTCCTCGTTTTCGAGCAGCCTGAGTTTCATGCGCGGCGGCACCTGCTGCCGGCGGATTTCCGCCAGCTTCACGAGGCAGGCGATGTAGATCAGGCCCTGCAGCACGAAAAACAGCAGCAGGGTCAGGATTATTATGTTGTTCATAATGGTTGGATGAGCGCGTACGAATCCGGCCGGGACCACACTGCCCACCGTGGGCAGATGCAGTCGAAAGGCATACTCCTCTTTCGGTTTTTCCTGGGCGAGAAACGGCTCGCTCAGAAGCAACACCACCAGCAGGAAACCCAGCGCAAACAAAGCCTCGCGGATCACATGAAACCCGCGCACCTGCAACGGTCGTTCCAAGGACGATACGGCAGGCCGCGCAAAATGCAACGCTGCGGCAAAAAGAAATCCGCCCAGCAGATAGGCCAGCCACTTGATCGTAAACGCCAGCCACGGCAGATGCAGGCAGCAATCCAGGGCCAGCGCCGGGTGGTAACCGTCGTTGTACAAAAGCTGGCAGCGTGCCAACAACTCGTCCAGCCCGCCCGCGCCGGAGCGGAGGCTGGAGCCGATGTCCGTCAAACCCGATGGGCCAAAGCGATCAAGGTATTTTACGACTTCCGCCGGCCGGCCGGAAAATGCCACGGCGGTAAACAGCACGGGCAATTGTCCGCCGGCGGTGCGCACCTGGTCGGCGAGCGAATGCAGCGTTCCGGCATTCTCAATCCGCCCGGTAAACGCCACGAGCTGGTCCCAGTTGAACCGCTGGCCCAGTGACATGAAATCCATCAGCACCTGCTCAAGCGGCAGCGAACTGCCGCTGCGGTTGGCGGTCGAGGACAATTGGTAAATGCTGTCACCCAAACCCGACGTCAGCCGCCCCTCGGCCAGCAATAGCCCGCAGATCGAGATCGCCGCATCGAACGCCTGGCCGGAGGCTGACTGCGACGAAGGAAAAAGGACGGTGCCAGTCAGACTGCGACAGCGCAGCAATTCCTGCACGGCAGGATTCGGCGAGAAACTTAATAATTTTAAAGCCGTCTCGCGGTGCTCTTGTTCAACAATGAATCCGGTAATTGGCCCGGCCCATTGGGCATCTTCCCCGAAGGTGCGTTCCAATGACGCGTCGTTGCCCCACACCAGCAGCCCGGGATGCTGTAGCGCCGCATTGGTAATTGTCAGGCCCAGTTGATCCCAGCTGGAAATTCTCTCCGCCTGCGCGGCCTGCAGGAACAGCCGGGCCACTCCCAGATTCTGTCCGTTCACCAAGGCCAGCCCCTGCTCCAACAAAGCCGGCGTGCCGTGCCCGGCTTTTTGCACGACACGATCATCCACTGCCCGCAGATGCACCGGCACCAGCAGACCGCACACAAGCATCACCAAGCCAACGGCAACGCATGCTAAAAACTTCAGCCACCTATTCATCTAGAGCTCGTTCAATCCAACTGGCGTTAGACTGCACGATGCGAAGAGCTGTTCAAGCAGGAATAATGCCCAGGAAACAGGTTCCGGCTATCCCGGAACAGACTGAACCAGGTGCCGACCTGACAAATCTGTGTTTTTGATTCGCAATCGAAGGACAAAATCAACGGCGGTGCCACGGCCCGATTCCCGGACGTGGCGAAACTTCTCAGGCCGCGACCGCGGCGTATTCCCGCAGTTTCGCTTCCCCAAACTTTCCCAGCGCAGCGTTGGAGAGAACGCGTTCGAGCAATGGAAAGACAACCTTTTCTTCGTGTCGAAAGTGTTCACGAGAGGCTGCCAAGGCCTTTTTAAGATGGCTTTGGGCCTCGGCAAAGCTGTCGGCACCCTGAACCTGTTTAAAATGGACATCAATCTCCTTGTGATCCTGATGCAACCGTTGCAATTTGCCCTTCTCGGCGAGAACATGATCCAACGCCACGTAAGCCATCTCCGTTTCTGTTTTCGAATGCCCGGCCAGCAATCCTTCCACCACTGCGGACAATACCTTTACCTCCTGGGCGGTCGTCAATCGCGGGAAAACCTGTTCAATTTGATCAAACACCGTGCAGAACACGGCATGTTCCTGAACGAGAGCTTTTGTAATCGTGTCCATACCATGGATTTATCGCACACGACTTTGATTTCTTCAAACGCGAATTTTGGAGGAGCGTTTGATCACAACGCCGCCAGAACCTCCGCCGCATGTTCTTCCGGTTTCACCTGCGGCCAGATGTCTTTGATACGTCCGTCCGGCCCGATGAGGAACGTCACCCGGTGAGTGCCCTGATATTTGCGGCCCATGAAACTTTTCTCTCCCCAGACACCATAGGCCGTGACCATTGCTCTGTCCTCGTCCGCCAGCAACACAAACGGCAGTTTGAATTTCTAAAAAAATTTGTCGTGCGATTTCACGGGGTCGG
>Ga0265338_10002034_pt1 | contig 31298 bp, 28 predicted proteins | sample 42126metaG_FD_193579 | JGI IMG/M metagenome (GOLD analysis project Ga0265338, IMG submission 193579) | Rhizosphere microbial communities from Carex aquatilis grown in University of Washington, Seatle, WA, United States - 4-21-26 metaG | ecosystem: Host-associated > Plants > Roots > Rhizosphere...
AGCGCAGGATCGCGATAGGCAATTTGGAGGCCTGGCATGTGGCGCTCGCTGAGTCTCAAGATAGATTGCTGCAGTCCAGCAACGTTTGACAGATCGATTTATTAGCAGGAATTCAAAGCAGTCAAGACAATGAGTTTATTTTGCTTATGCTTTGACTTTGATCTGCATTGCATAGCACTGCATTGTATTACTTTGTATTGCACCTGTGCCGCTTCAACGTTTTTGAACACACCGCTGCCCTATGCAGCACCGCTGCCGCACGATGCCCTTAGTGGAGAGGAGCAAGTAGCCTGCGAGCCCGTAGCCTCGGCGGAGTCTCGCACTGCTTCAAGCCAATTTGTTGCTTGTGCTGGCGTGCCCCGCACTAGTTCACCTTCGTTGCTTCCCATAATGCTGTTTCCCCAACGCGGCCTATAGATCGCCTCGCTTTTTGCCGAGCCGGCCAAAGTCCGATATCTTCTGGTCACCAACGCCGATGTCGATGGCACGGCGCGCAAGCTGATCACGCGTGGAGACGGTGGCGCGCGTGGGCCCGGCGTGGCTCTCTACACGCTCACGGGGAAAGCAAATGTCGTCTCAAGTGTCTTATTAGTTGAAATCAAACATGAGTTTAGTCTGAGTTAGCGGAGCTAAATCGTAGAGTTCGCGAATTTGGCGCGAGAATTGCGATTGTCCGCCATAGCTTGGGTGTCTCACCTGAACTGCATAAGTGCTCGTCGTCGACATAGTACGAGCAGCATCATTTCCAATCGCTACGATGCGACGAGGCTGCAACAACTGGATTAATTCCCATAAAATTTCTTCCCCAATCTTTCTCTCGGCAGTCTTGTGCGCGCGATTGCTAAACGGCTCGCCCGGTTCGTAGGGATGAAGCGGAAATACATTCCATAAAAATATTGGCGCCGATATCTCGCGGAGCGATTGCCAGATAACGGCTGCGGTACGTTCCTTCACAAGATCGCCAGTGGTAGGCCGGGCTTCTTCAACTCCCCACCGGCGTGAATGGACTCCCAAATGAACGTCGTCAGTCAACGCCAATCCTGTCCTCCTACCGCCCCGGTAGCCTAAATCACGTCCTATCCAAATAGCATCTACACCGCCTTCAGTGGCTGCTTCAAGAATTGAACGCAGGGATTTAGCGCGAATTGCGGGTGCGTCCCTTAGGTCGCAGACCGAGCATCGGTCCGAATAGGGATTGAAGACATTCTCGAGAGAAACAGCGCGTAGCTGTCTTATGAATGTGGCAGGAGTCATTTGTCGCGCAGCCTGAGTGGCCTGTATCTTATCGACCGAGTCTTCAAGTCTCCGTATACAATCCCGCCGTTGTTCTTGTGGACTTTTCGAAAAACTTGATATCCTTGGAGGATGGCGCGCTCCCAGAGACTGAGCGGGCAGGCCTCGACCTCATAACCCTGTACAAACTCCTCGATGGTCTTGAGCATATCGAAGCTCAGCGAGCGCTGATCCGCGAAAAACTCCAATTTCTTTGCTCTAGAGAATATCCACGCCGTTAGACCTTCCTCCACAACGACGGCGCGGCCACCGTCCTGCTCTTGGTCATATTTCTTGTTGCTTTTCCGCTTCTGTTTGAGAAGCGCTCTAAATACAGGCGACCAATTCAACACTGCAGCATAAGCAAAGTGGAAAACATCATGAAAGCGGTACCCATCCTGATCACCAATATTGTCGGTGAGAGGATCACCTACGAAGACCCCGTTATACTGCAGATAGCTTTGGCCACTCTCGCGCTGTGTGATGACGACCTTAAACTTCCTGGGGAGCTGTTCTTCCGTCGGAAAGCGGTCATCGAACCTCGGCAGTTCGTTGAAATTAGCGTTCAAAAAGCGTCCCGTTGTTTTCTTCGTATTTTGCTCGGCAATTTTCTCCAAGCTTAGCCGGGAAGCTCGGACGACCCTCAGATACTGACTAGCAAACGCGCAAAGCAGCGGAAAGTTATCGGCTCGCCTCCGTCGGACTGTCAAAACATCGGAGAGTGCGCCTCCGAGAGCGAGGAGCGCCGCATGTGGGGGACGAGTCGTATGGGCGTAACCACTCTCGCGCCCATCCTTAGCCGCTGCTGAAAATACAGCGTCAATCTCTAAGTTGAGCCGTTCGCACAGCCGAGTGAAATACCAAAGTGTGTCACCCAGTTCTTCCTGTATCGTCGCTCGATAGCCACTAAAAACGCTTCCCTCCCGATCAAGCTTTTTTCCCGCCGCAAGAACGCTCCCGACTTCGCCGACAAGACCCATTAGTACCGGCCTAATGTCGCCCCCGGGTAGAAAATCAGTGTGAGAAATTTCTTTCGTATATCTACGGAGCAGCAGGGTGCGCTTGCGATTTTTCAGTGCGTCAGATTTCCTCCGGGCACTCAGCTCCATTGATTGGTAATCCAATCGAGGGGGCGACCACAGTAACCGGTGCCCAAGTTTCTTACCCATTCGACAAATGCAGTGACGAACTTTTCGTCATCAAACACTTTGCGCCCACGGCCTGCTACGCAGATGTCCTTCCCATTGCGAAATTCGTTCGGAATTTTGGGGCCTTCACCCCCAAAGTAGACAAAATTGTTGCTATACAAGACTCTATTTGTGCCTGTGTCTCGTGCGATATGCCGTTCATTTGGCGTGCCGTCCGCATTGGTGTGAAAGGAATTCAGCTGTTGCCAACCGCCGCCTCGGTTCCGGTAAATGTTATCGCCACACGCGTGCATGCGACTTCTTGTGAGAGCTGGCTTTTTTTCTTGGAATCTTTCGTCGTTCCAGTACTGCTGAAAACTGCGGTCGCCAATGACGCACATGGCATAAACTAGCCGCCCTCCGCGCTTGATTTCTTTGTTTGCGCTACCTGTACCAACAATCCAATCGCCGATGTGCGCTCGCTGGCGAATATCAGGCTTACATGTCGCGAGTGTGCAATAGCCGAAGAAGGGGTTCGGTGCGAACCCGCTGTCGTAGCGCACGATGTAAGAGTGAAGTTTCACCGCAACGCTCAACACGGATGACGCTTAATCTTGTGTGGCTCAGCAGGAGTGCCGTCGGGCTTTTCCCAATCGCCATGACCACCGTTAATGGCATCAATAATCTTCGGACCGTGCCAGCCCACTACAATGGCGTTTGCGTAGTCGTTGAGAGCTTCCGGTACATCGCACTCAGCGTCGCCGTGTCCCCAAATGCCGATTATCTTTTTCCCTTGCTTTAGGGCATATTCAATTTCCCAATTCACCCATTCGCTCTCTTTCGTCTTGGGAGTGATATAGACCAGCAAGGTGCTTGCCCACTGGATACGCGGGGCCAGTATTTGACTCTTGATGTAGTCAGGAGACTTCGCGTCGTTAGGCTTCTCGGCGTTAATTGAACCATCGCGGATATTCATCCCATGCTTGGAGAGCAGCTCTTTCAGTGACGCCAAGCCGCCGTCGTCCTCGTGCACATGACTGATAAATACGTTTTTGACGCCGTCTGCCATAGAACGTCCCCCGTCCTGATGCTCCCAAAAGATGTTATAAGATGATAGGCACGATATAGTAGTATTGGAGGGGAAATAAATGGGCGAATTGGAGAGCGGGGCGACCAATATAATTGCCCTGACGTGGGATAAAGACAGTTGGGACATAGGGTTAGTTGCTAATTTCGAGTTTGCGGCAACGCTACTGGCCGTCGTGCTCGCAGGGGTAGTATTCCGCTGGTGGTTTGGTGGCTTCTCATTTTCAAAATTTGAAATTGACCAGGCCGAGCTTGGCATCGGCGACAGCAAGCTCAGCTTTCGGCCCAACCTTACAGACCGGCAGGTGGCATATGCGATTTGGGTTGAACTGAGTACCCGTAAAATTGGCCTCCCGATTGATCTCGAACACGATGTAATCAGTGAGATCTACGACTCTTGGTACACCTTCTTTTCTGTCACAAGAGAACTAGTCAAAGGTATCCCGGTGTCGAAAGTCCAGCGTGCAAGTACGCGCGCAATTATCCGACTGTCGATTGAGGTATTAAACGAAGGACTAAGACCTCATCTGACGCACTGGCAAGCGCGCTTTAGACATTGGTACGACAGAGAACTCAAAAAATACGACGAGGGCGAAGGCAAGGAAGTACTTGATCCGCAAAATATCCAATCAAGATTTCCGCAATATGAGCAACTGAAACAAGACATGCAGCGCGTCAACAACTCTCTTATACGGTATAGACAAAAAATGAACGACCTCATCCGAAATGGCTGAGCTTTATGCTTCTGGCATCTGAAAGCGTCTATTGGGTCCAGGTCCCCAACGTTGGGCTGGATACCCGTTCAATCAGGTGCTCAGGCCGCAGTGCTTTCCAATTCGGCGATCTTCTGAAACTCCGAAAACAACTCTTGATGGTGTTGGGCCAGGTAGCGGACCACGCGCGCGTTGCCGAGCAACTTAACGAGATAACCTTTCGCCAGCACGAGATCGAGGTGGTCCGTTCCGTATGATTGCTCCGCCATTTTGAATTCCCGCTCGAGATTGGCGGACTCGCGCTCCATCATTGCCAGCTGATCGCTGCTGATGCTTTTCGGCGCCTTCGGCTTTCCCGGATCGACGAGTTGGGATTGCGGCGTCGCCGCCAACAGCGAGTCGGCGTAACTGACGGTGTATCTGTTCATCGCGATCATCAGCTCTGCAGCTTCGATTTGGCGCAGCGGTGCCATTTTCTTGAGCGCGGCGAACGCCTTGATAGTTACATGTTTGTCCTTGAGAAGATCGACAGCTTCCGCGCATATTCCGTCAAGAAGCTGCTTTCGTTGATGAAGCGTCTTGATGTCGATATTCAGCGCCTTCGCGATACGCTGATCCGACGCTCCCCGTTCGATGGCCTTTAAAATCATCCGATGCTCTTGAATGATCGCGAGCCGGCTCACGCGCTTGTTGTAGGTATAGGCTTCGTCATCTGTGGAGATCAGGCAATCGACCTCCGTCATGCCCGCGTCCCTCAGCACCTCGATGCGCAAATGACCGTCCAGCAGCAAATACTTGCCACGGACTGCGCGGTCGGGTGTGACCACGGGTGCCTCGATGATCCCGACCTCGCGTATGGAGGTGACGATCTGGGCATATTTCGGGGTCTTCTTGACGGCGGCGGGAACGAGCTTCAGTGGCTGAATATCGGCAATGGCGATACGCAATCCAGTCTTCTCGAAGGCCATCTTCACGGGCGCGCCGGCCCCTTTGCGCTGGCTAGCCATGATCGGCTCCGACGCCTAGGCGGTCGCCAAGATTTCGGGGGAGGGTATCCAGCTTCTCAGCCCTCAGAAGCGTGATGAAATTGTCATCCGACAACAGGTTGCGAAGGCCCTCGACAATAAAGACAAGACGGTCCCGCGTAGTTTCCGCCTTACGAACCAAACGACGCTTTTTGTCCGTGTCGTCACGATATGTGCGCAACAACCGTTCGACCGAAAGCGGTCGGTCGCGGGGTCTGTCCGTGGTCTTGCGTCCCTTACCGCGCAATCGCCGCTGCTCGACAAGCCGCTTAACGGCAACCAGCTTATGGCCGCGAAGGACTTTTTTCTCGTACGCTTGCTGCAGGACTTGCTGGACCTCGACGTCGTCAGCCATCGCGATCTCGACCGCGACACTTACAGGCATCTGTCCGGATTCCACGGCGCGCAACAGTCGGTGCTCTCCGGTCTTTAGAAGTCGAATGACGTTGCGAACATATTCGACTGTCAGACCAGTCTTGCTCGCGATTTCGGCATCGCGATAACCCCGCTGTTTGAGCCCTTCGATATCGTGCAAAAGGTCGATGGCGCGATGCTGGCGGCGCGCAAGGTTCTCAACAAGGCTCATAACGAGGCACTCCTCGTTCTCAGCCTCGACGACTACCGCCGGAATTTCACGTTGACCCAGCGACTGATAGGCCTCCAACCTGCCTTGGCCGCAGATCAGATCGTATCGCGGCCCGTCTGGATGGTCTCGTCGTGCTACGGTAATCGGGCGCTTCAGTCCAAGTTCGGCGATGTTGGCGACAATCTCGTTGAATGTCTTTTTGTTGCGCGCTCTTGGATTGATCACCGCAATACGATCGATCGGAATCACCTCAACTTGAGGAGGGGCCTGTGTCATCACGCGGCCTCCAGAAGTTTGACCCGCATGGCCATTCCGAAAAGAGGTTCCAAGCTGTCGAACCGATAGGAATCCAACGAGACGCCGTTGTGTTCGGCTAGCCGCAGGCCGGGACCTGTCATGTCGAGCCTTGGCAGCAGGTAATAGTCAAAGGGCTCACGATTTGGTCGGTCCATTCGGACGGCGATCGTGATATCGGGCGACAAACCCGTGTCGAAACGAACGTGCCATCGCAGTGAGCCCGCCTCGGTCTCACGACAGCGAACAATGGCGACGGATGCCGTGAACTCACCATTTATGGTGAGAATATCGGTGTCGGGGTCTTGGACAACCTGGCCGCCAGCGCGCGTGATGCCGGCGACTACGCCCGCCACGACATCGGGGTGCATGGCACGCAGGCCGCGGTTGATTTCGATGTAGCGAAAGTCGCGATCTGGCGTGAAGCCGACCAGCTGATACGCACGCAACAGGCTTCCAAACCGGCACTGGTACGCACTGCTAGAGGGAAGTTGTCCGGTTTCGTCGATTGTCAGCCCTGACAGATAACCCTGCACCTCGAGCAATTGCCGCAGCGATTCCAGCATCTCCTCGTCGGAAAGTCGGTGGGATCTGTCCCGAATGATGACCTGAGCGGCGTCGAACAATAGCTGATCGACGATGGGTTCGAAGGCTCCCTGGGCACGGATCCACATATCGGGACTGTTGCGGACGTGCTTCTTTTTCAGCTTGAACGACGATTTGTTCCAGACATTGTTTCCGACGTATTTCTCGTTGATCAGAACCTGATGAACGGTCCCTCGTGACCAGGCGCGGTCGAGATCCGTGGTGATACCCTTTGCGTTCAGCAGCGTTGCGATCTCGCGCTCGAGCTTTCCGTCCTCAACGAAGGTCCGGTAAATCCAGCGGACGGTTTCGACTTCATCAGCGGGCCCCGGCGTCAGGACGACGCGGTCCGTTTGCAGACTCTTGTGTTCGCCCCGAGCAAGGACGCTCTTCGTCGCGCCGGATTGGTCTATAAGGTGTCGGCGCAGACCAAATCCCGGCGGGCCGCCTTGCCGGAAACCCATCTCGATTAACCGGCATTGGCCGGCGAAGACTTTCGTCGATAGCTCGCGGCTATACTCGCCTGCCATAGCGCGCTTGACGCCTTTGACAATCGTCGAGACGGGGCTTCCGTCGTTCTCAAACTGCTCGGCACAATACTGCACGTTTATGCCGGCGCGCTTGCAGATATACTCGTAGTACGCGCTCTCGTCAGCGTCTTGAAAGCGACCCCAGCGGCTGACGTCGTAAACGAGAATGGCCTGAAAGTCCGCACGGCCGGTTTGAACATCATCAATGAGTTGCTTCAGAGCGTCGCGGCCATCCAGTCGAAGCCCACTTTTCCCCGCGTCGGTATATGTGCGAACGATTTCTAGCCCACGTCGTGCGGCATAGGCGCGAATCGCGTCTCCCTGGTTCTCGGTCGAGTATTTCTGATGCTCGGTCGACATTCGCACATACTCGGCGGCGCGCGTGTTGTGCTTAACGCCGTCACTTCCAATGCGTTCGTCCTCGCTATGTTTGTCCTGCCTACTCACCGACTACTGACCTTTGCAGTTCAAGACGCGACGACTCGAACGGCGTCTCGATGTCGAAGCCGATCCTTACGCCGCTGGATTGCTGCTTCACTGTAACCAAGGAGCGACGAGAGGTGTTTCGGAATATGCCAAGTCTTTTCGGGATCGCACGAAAGAGGCCGGACAGCGCCGGATTATGCAGTGCCCATCTCCGACAGCAGTAAGGCAAGACATTGCCGAAACGCATCAGGCAGCAACCGCGGTCGTGCGCCGTGCCCTAAGACCCACATTTATTGACTCAAACTTCGCCCAAACCGCCATCAACAGAAAGCTCTGTTGCGTTGACATAACTGCTGTCATCCGACGCGAGAAACAGGACTGCTGCCGCGATTTCTTCAGGTTTGCCAACTCGGCCAAGCGGAACGGCGGCCTCATGTGCGGTTATGAGGCTATCCATCTGCTCTTTGTCCACACCAAGGTGTTCATAGCCGGGGGTGGGGACCGTGCCGGGGCTGACGACATTGACGCGGATATCGCGTCCTTTGAGATCGATAGCCCATCCACGTGCGAATGAACGCAACGCGGCCTTGGTTGCGCTGTAGACGCTGAAGGCGGGAATACCTTTTCGCGAGGCTCCTGAGGTGTTCAGAATGATCGAGGCTCCTTTTGCCATAAGCGGAAGCGCCTTCTGCACCGTGAAAAGCGTGCCTTTGACGTTGACGTCGAAAATCTTGTCGAAATGTTCCTCGGTAATTTTGCCTAGGGGCACGAATCCTCCGATGCCGGCGTTCGCAAAAAGAATATCAATTCTTCCCTTTTGCGCGCCGACCACCTCGAACAGCCGGTCGAGATCGTCAAGACTGCTGATGTCGCCTCTCACGCCCACTATGTTCTTTCCCACCGCTGACACTGCGGCGTCGAGTTCGCCCTGCCGCCGCCCGGTGATGAAAACAAAGGCTCCTTCGGATACGAACAGCTTCGCGGTTGATAGGCCAATTCCGCTGCTGCCGCCGGTAATGACCGCGACTTTTCCGTCCAATCTAGCCATGACTTTTGTCTCCGTGCCGGCGCGTGGTTGGGGTCCAATAGGACACCGCCCGGTCGTTGCACTGCATCGGGACTCGTCTGAATAGTCTTTCCGGATCGCATGATGATTTCTCGATGACACGGCACGCATGAGCTGTCGAACGCTTCGTACGTCTACAACAGTCAATTATGATCGTCGGCATGAAAAGACAGTCCCCTTCAAAGCTCGTCTGCTCTTCGGCCCGCCAAACGTTTTCATGTCGCAAGAGATAATTGGCAATTGCTAACAGGCGCGCTCAATGCGCGTTCTGCTTCGGCGCATCTTTGCACCTGAGCGCCGCCTCGCAGCATTTTCTTCCCAGTGCAAATCAGGAAGCCGTGGGGCGATCCGAATAGACGCCCCAATCGGATCTGCGGCAATTATCGCGTCGGTGATTGAACGCAAACATCGAGAGGGCGCGTGAAATGACGAACCAGATGACCACATCCCGTCGAAAAGTGTTGGCCGGAGGAAGCGCGTTGGCGGCCGTCGCCGCGTTGCCTTCGTCGGCTTCCGCAACGAAGAAGCGCGGTAGTGGCGCTGTCGCAAGCAGCAACGCCGGTCATGCAGCAACTTTCAGAACAAAGGACGGAACAGAGATTTACTACAAGGACTGGGGTAGCGGTCAGCCTGTAGTTTTTAGCCATGGGTGGCCGCTCACCGGAGATGCGTTCGAAGATCAGATGTTCTTCCTGTCGCAGCGTGGATATCGCTGTATCGCCCTGGATCGTCGCGGTCATGGCCGTTCAAGCCAGCCCTGGAATGGCAACGACTTCGACACGTACGCCGACGATATGGCTGAACTGACCGCGCTACTCGACCTGAAGGGTGCAATTCACGTCGGACACTCGACCGGTGGCGGGGAGGTTACCCGCTATATCGGACGACACGGTACCGCGCGTGTCGCAAAGGCAGTTCTAATCAGCTCCATCCCGCCGATCTTGATCAAATCCTTTACGAACCCAAACGGCGCGCCAATGGAGGTGTTCGACCAGACCCGGTCGAATGTCCAGGCGGATCGCTCGCAGTTCTGGAAGGATCTGAGTTTGCCGTTTTACGGCTACAACCGGCCGGGCGCAAAAATATCCGAAGGCGTGCGCGAATCCTTCTGGCTGCAGAGCATGATGTGCGGCTTCCCTGCGTCGTATCTCTCCATCAAGGCGTTTTCCGAAACGGATTTCACGCAAGACCTCAAGCGTTTTGATGTCCCGACATTGGTCTTGCACGGAAGCGACGATCAGAATGTCCCGATCGCGGCGACATCGATGTTGTCGTCCAAGATAATCAAGAACGCGAAGCTCGTGGTTTACGATGGTGCGCCGCATGGTCTGTGCACAACGCTCAAAGACCGCGTGAACCAAGAGCTGCTCGATTTCATCCAGTCATGAACCATTCCGAGTGCGCGGCCATTTCGTCGCGTAACGGAGCAACTTAAGCGGAGACACTGACTATGACGACGTTTACCACCAAAGACGGCACAGAAATCTATTACAAGGATTGGGGCACGGGTCAGCCGATCGTGTTCAGTCATGGTTGGCCGCTCTCTGCGGACGCATTCGAAGATCAGATGTTTTTTCTGACGCAGCGCGGTTATCGCTGCATCGCGGCAGATCGTCGTGGGCATGGTCGCTCAAGTCAGCCTTGGAATGGCAACGATCTCGATACCTACGCGGATGATCTTGCGGAATTGACCGCACTGCTGGATCTGAAGAACGCGATTCACGTTGGTCACTCAACCGGTGGCGGCGAGGTGGCCCGTTATATCGGGCGTCACGGTACAGGGCGCGTCGCGAAAGCGGCTCTGATCGGTGCGATCCCGCCGGTCATGGTCAAGTCGGCATCCAATCCTGGTGGCACGCCCATTGAGGCGTTCGACCAGTTGCGCGCTTCGGTGCAAGCCGACCGTTCGAGCTTCTGGAGGGATCTCAGCCTTCCATTTTATGGCTACAACCGGGCGGGCGCGAAAATCTCGGAGGGCGTGCGAGAGTCCTTCTGGCTCCAAAGCATGATGGCCGGCTTTCCCGCTTCCTATTTTTGCATCAAGGCGTTTTCGGAAACCGACCTGACAGAAGACCTCAAGCGCTTCGACATTCCGACCCTGGTTCTGCACGGCGACGACGATCAGATCGTCCCTTACGCGGACGCAGCGCTTCTGTCGTCCAAGATCATCAAGGACGCAAAGCTGGTCATCTACAAAGGCGCGCCGCATGGCATGTGCACAACGCTGAAGGATCGGGTGAACGAGGAACTGCTCGCTTTCATCTCAGCGTGATTTGCTCCGCGTTACCAACCATCAAATGCATGGGGAAAACGACTATGACAGCTTATATTCGCAGGCTTGGCGATTCGAACTGGATCGCGTTTGCTCTCTTCCTTGCGGGTAGCGCGGTAGGCTCGACCTCAGCGTTCGCCAGTCCCTATTCTGACATTAACGCGGCAGCTGCGGCGGGCCCTATTTCGGTCGAGCAATTGCGCGGCAATATCAGTGTGCTGGAAGGATCGGGTGGCAACATCGGTGTTCTTTCGGGACGAGATGGCCTTCTCATGGTGGACGCCGGTATAGCGGTATCGCGGCACATGATTGTCGATGCGCTGCACAAGATCCGTCCAGGCGCACCGCGATACGTCATCAATACCCACTGGCATTGGGACCACACAGATGGCAATGGCTGGCTGCGAAAGGCCGGGGCGGTAATTATCGCAGACAAGCAAGCTGTCCGCCGGCTAACGCAAACAATCCGGGTCGTCGAATGGGAACACACGTTCACGCCGATCGCAAAATCCGCACTTCCGAACCGAATTATCACCGGCGATCGGACAATGCATTTCGATGGTGAAACCATCCAGATCAGGCACTATGCGCCTGGCCACACCGATGGAGATATATCGGTCTATTTCACCAAAGCCGATGTTTTACAAACAGGAGACACGTTCTGGAACGGGGTTTACCCGTTCATCGACTATGTAACTGGTGGAAGTATCGACGGCGCTATTAGCGCGGCGAACGCAAATATCGCGATGGCAAGCGACCATACTCAGGTCATTCCAGGTCATGGACCATCGGGCGGTCGCGCTGAGCTTGTGGAATTTCGCGACATGTTGGTCGCGATCCGTAGCAGGGTTGCTGCGCTCAAAGCCCAGGGTAAATCGCTCGCCGAAATTGTCGCAGCCAAACCCACCGCGGACTATGACGCGAAATGGGGTGGCTCTGTGATCAGCGGGGCGTTGTTCACTGCTCTTGTCTACCGAGGCGTCTAACCCACTCAAAGGATATTTCCCATGATACATACGGTTATAGGTCTTGCAACGGCGGCGTCCTTCCTCTGTGCATCGGCCGCGATGGCGCAGACCGTAAAGGATATCGACGGGCCCGCGGGCGTGGTACCTCTCACAGTCCCCCAACCGCTGCCAAAACTCTTTGTCGATCCGCCGCTGCCGGAGCAACTCGCTCATGGATTGGTGATCATTCAGTATCGTGCGGAGAATCTACGCATTGTACCCGTGTTTGGGCCTAACGCGCTCGACGTGACACCGCGTATCGGACACATCCATGTCACCGTGGATGACGCACCCTGGCACTGGGCAGACGCCAGCGGAGAACCACTTATCATCCAACACCTTCCGGCCGGGCCACACAAAGTCCTGATCGAACTGGTGGATGCAAATCACAAGGTCTTCGAAAGCAAAGCGGTGGAGTTTGCAATTCCCGATCACGCGACATACGGCCACTGATACATCCCAGTATTGGGCCGGCTTAGTATCGAAACAGAACTACTGCCGTGCAGAAACGAGGAGAGCGAAATGAAACGCGAGACGCTGACTTACCAAGCCGACGGATTGACGATGAAGAGCGAATTGTTCTTTGAGCCGAACGGACGGTCACGGCCCGGCGTCCTGGTGTTCCCTGAGGCTTATGGTCTGAACGAGCACGCCCTTTCGCGCGCTGAGCGTCTTGCGTCTATCGGTTACGTGGCACTTGCGTGCGATTTGCACGGAGAAGCACAAGTCGTCGAGGATCTCGGCGTCTCGATCAAGATGCTCGACGGTCTATATGCCGACCCTTCCAAGACGCGAGCCCGCGCCGCGGGTGGGTTACGCGCGTTGGCATCTCGTCCTGAGGTCGATCCGAAGCGCGTCGGCGCCATCGGATTTTGTTTCGGCGGCACGATGGCACTGGAGCTCGCGAGATCGGGTGCCGATATCAAGACGGTCGTTGGCTTTCATAGCGGTCTCACGTCCGTTGCGCCGAAGACGGACGCCAAGGCGATAAAGGCCTGCGTCCTGGTCTGTATCGGTGCTGACGATCCATTCATACCGCCGGAGCAACGCGCGAACTTCGAAACGGAAATGCGCGATGGTGGGGTCGATTGGCAAATGTATATATACGGCAACACCGTGCACAGTTTTACAAATCCCAACGCAGCTAATGCCAATAGGCCTGATGCTGTTCGTTATAGCCTCGAGGCCGACCGGCGTTCGTGGGAAGCGATGCTGGACATCTTCGCGGAGTCTTTCGCTTAGTCGAGATCCCGCGACAGTCCAGTAACAAATGGATTCAGTGGTTCATTATCCTGCATCAATATTTGTTATGTACTGATCTGAGTTGACACCCGCGATCGCAATTGAAGTGACCGGGTAGCGCGCGATTGCGTCCCCGCTCGCTCAGACCCGTCTGCTCCTTTCTGTGTAAAGAATCGAACGGCTTCAGGTGGAAACGTTCAAAGCAGTCGTCTCGCGAAACCAAACGGGTTATCCGTGTCCGCATCCCTGTGCCATGCCGCAGCGACCGTTTTCTTGTGCAATTCCGAAATGTTCTCAGCATTTCGAAAGACCGATACCGCACAGACAATCAGTCTGCTTGCGTAGAGGGCGCGTCATTTCCGCAATCTTCAATTACCAAACAAGGAGACAACCATGCCTGACTTTTCTATCCGCCGCGCAGTTTTGGCAGGAGCAATGTTCCTGCTAGGATCGACTACGTTGCCCTTTGGGGCGGCGGCGCGCGCACCTGCAAAAGCCGCAGCATTGACAGTGCCGGTTATCCACTATCACACGGTGAAAATTGAGAACGTCAATGTCTTCTATGCGGAGGCAGGCCCAAAAAATGCACCGACCGTACTGCTGCTGCAGGGATTTCCAACCTCCTCTCACATGTTCCGAAACCTCATCCCGTTGCTTGCGGATCGCTACCATGTGATCGCACCTGATTATCCAGGCTTCGGCGAAAGCGATGCGCCGGATCGCACAAAGTTCGAATACAGCTTCGCCCACTATGCCACCATGATGGATAACCTGGTGGACCAGTTGGGCGTGAACAGATACGCGCTCTATCTTTTCGACTATGGCGCTCCCGTGGGCTACCGGCTGGCGCTCAAACACCCGGAACGGGTCAGCGCGCTGATCGTGCAGAATGGCAATGCCTACGAAGAAGGGCTTGGCGATTTCTGGAAGCCCATGAAGGTTGATTGGGCGAGCGACACCCCAGAACACCGGGAGGCGCTGTCATTCCTGGTCACGCTCAAGACGACGATGTTCCAGTATCAGGACGGTATGGAAGACCTGTCGCGAATTGACCCCGCCAACTGGCGCCACGACCAGCCGCTGTTGGATCGCCCAGGCAACAAAGACATCCAGCTCGACCTGTTCCACGACTACGGGACAAACGTCACGCTTTACCCGCAGTTCCAGGCGTTCTTTCGCCAATACAAACCGCCGACGCTGATTGTGTGGGGCAAGAATGATAAGGTATTCCCGGCGGAAGGCGCGACGCCTTATCTCCGCGATCTGCCACATGCCGAATTTCATTTGCTCAACACAGGGCATTTCGCGCTGGAGGACCAGTTGTCCGTGATGGCCCCACTGATTCACAGCTTCCTCGACCGCAAAGTGGCCAAACACTGACCTGACGTCCCGGGCGACTGGTCGCCCGGGACCGTCATCCATCGCGACTCAAATCTTCCTATCAAATTTCGATGATGCCGCGCCGCGCCGCAATGGTCACAGCGTGCGTGCGATCGTTGACGTTGAGCTTTGAGAAAATGCTCTTGAGGTAGGCCTTTACGGTATCCTCCGACAACGACAGCGCGCGTCCAATTTCCTTGTTCGCCTTTCCTTCGGATACGAGCCGCAACACGCTCACTTCACGTTCGCTGAGAGAATCTTCGGCTGCGTGTGCGAGGATTTCTTGCGCCACCCTCGGCTCGACCCGATGCTGCCCGGAGTGTACGGCTCGTATCGTATCTAAGAGGTCCTTGCGGAGCGATGTCTTGAGCAGGTATCCGGACGCGCCGGCTTTCAATGCTGCCATGGCGTGAACGTCGCCATCAAAAGTCGTCAGCACGATGATTTTTGCGTCCGGAAACTCACCCCTTATCGCCTTGATAGCGGCGAGTCCTCCACCCCCAGGCATCTGGAGATCCATGAGCGTCACATCAGGCCGAAGAGAGCGGAAACGTTCGAGCGCTTGCTCACCGTTCTCCGCTTCCCCGACGACCGTCATGTCCTCCTGATGGTGTATCCGAGCGACGACGCCTTCCCGCAACATGGGATGGTCGTCAACGGTTAACACCTTGATCTTTGCGTTCATCCGTTAGCCCGCGCTCGCCAGAGGGTCGTTCTCGCCGTCGCGAACCTGGCACGAATTCGGATCGCCCGTTCCCAATTCTGTACCACATCCGAACGACAAATAGGGCATGCAATCGAATCCAAAAGGGTCAGATCAATCTACCCTTTCGGGTGGGACGGAGCATCCGGCCTCATGATTCGTATGTGTTTTTCGACCTTTGATTTTCTCGGCTATCACTAAGCTGAGCGGCGACGCGGCGGCTTTTGTTTAGCCCTCTTTTGTGACCTGACAGCTCAACGCGCTGCGCTCTTTCGAAATATTGGCATCCCGCTTTCGACCGACCCACCTACACGGATGTGTCCAGCAGGGTACCCCTTCGGGATTTCCCGCTGTCAGCTGTCGCCCGATCTTGGCTCCAAGGAAGCAATATCGCTTCGAAGGTCTCCGAGCGATGCATGAGGAGGGTCCGATGGAAATATTGTCAGCCGTTGTTCTGGAGGGGCGCCCAAAGGCCGTGCAGTCACATCTGGACGGAATCGAGCCGTTGCTCAAACAGTTCGTGCGAGTCGTCCTCCCGCCGCGAGAGGCATCTGAAGTTCTAAAGGGCTTCTACACCGACGCGTTGCATTCTGTTCTGCTTGAGCAACTGGCGTCGCTGCGTGAAACCGCAGATCCGATTCAAAGCTCTGGGGTCAGGCCACTTCCGAAATGGCGGCTGCGGCGTGTGCAGGAGTTCGTAGCGTCAAATCTCGAAAATCGTATCTCGCTGCAGATGCTTGCTGATGTAGCCGGCGTGAGCCGCATGTATTTCGCGGCTCAGTTTCGCGCCGCCACCGGCATGCGTCCTCACAGCTATCTGACGTGGCGCAGGATAGATCACGCCAAAAGACTATTGTCAGGTACTGAAGACACGATCGTCGATATCGCCTTTAGCGTGGGCTTCCAAACGCAATCGCATTTCACAACGGTTTTCAAGCGCGTCGAAGGGATCACGCCCAATAGATGGCGCGAATTGCGCGACGGCAAATCTGCTGCGCCGCAATTTACACCACAAGAGCAACAGCACCGCGACTCGATGGGCGCCGCGGCCAAGCACGTCAGGAGGTGAAATCAGACAATGTTTCTGCGCGGGGTTCGGTCGATGCGCCACACCCCTGACAGCTCGACGGTTGATGAGCGGAGCCTCCCACTCCCTCGTTGCTCGCGCGGGACGATTGGCCGGTGGCAGCCCCTCGCCACCGGCCATTTTTTATCGGATCTCGTCGCAATGCGCAGTGCGTCGCTTCGTCGTTTGCGGATTCTTTGGTCAATCAAACGGCGTCACAGAGTAGCTGCGAACGGTGCGAACGCACTGTTCATTTTTGAAAGACAAAAAGTCTGTTCGGGAACGAAAGTCCGCTTGGCGTATCGAAAGGCGATTCCATGATGCGGTTCAGTTTTGGCAATCAACATCCAAATGTTTGGTCGTTGTATAAGCGCTGGTTCGCCAGCGACAATGGAGGCGCAGGAGAACAGCGCGCGATTGCAGGAGCCGCTAAATCGGATGCGACGCTCGACATGACAGGGCTTTTTCGTGTTTCACCGTCTAGTGCATCTGACAACGAACTGCTCAGACTCGCGGCTTTGGGCCGGATGACAACAGGTATCGTTCATGATTTTGGAAACCTGCTGCAGGTTGCCACAAGCGCCATTCGGCTCATGGAGTCAGGAATGGATCAGCCGGACCCGGCGAGCTTGTGGCCCCTTGTACGCGGCGTATCCGCATCCATCGACCGAGCTGCCAGCCTGAGCCGTCAGATACTTATGTTTTCTAGGGCGAGAGAAGTTTGCGAAGAAGTCATATTCGTCGAGCCTGCTTTGGCGGCCATCAAGACTCCAATAACCTGGATGTTAGGGCCAGAAGTGAAGGTTGAGTTCAAATTGGACGATGATCTGCCCGGCATTTTTTGCGATTGCCGGGAATTCGAAAACGCGATCCTCAATCTTGTTATCAATGCGAAGGACGCAATGCCCAGTGGTGGACGCCTGCGCATAGAGTGCTTCTGCGAAACTGCCATGAACGCCTATGCGCACGAGGGGGCGCCTGGCAGGACCTTGGTATTGCGCGTTACCGACAATGGCGAAGGCATGTCGCCAGTCACGGCTGGGAATGCTTTCAAGGCCTATTACACAACCAAGACCTGTGAGCGCGGCAATGGGCTCGGTTTGGCAATGGTGAGTGATTTCATGCGACGGGCAGGAGGGTCTGCCAAAATCGAAAGCGAACTCGGCAGCGGAACGACGGTCGTTCTCCGATTTCCTGTGGCGCAAGAATGGAATGCGCCAGATTCGCCGATTTAGGCTTTGCTCCAGCGCGACATCTACAGAAACACAAATAGTGCAGCGATGCGGCTTGTCCGATTCGACGTGCGCCTCATTTGGTCGCCGTAGGTGCGTTGCTTGTCTCTCTTCATCCAAAAGGAGTCCTTCATGTTAAAAACACTTGCAGGCAAGGTCGCTCTTGTTACAGGCGGATCGAGAGGGCTTGGCACAGCGACGGCGATCGCGCTTGCGGAGCAGGGGGCTGACGTCGCGATCAGCTATGTTGCGTCAGAGGCGAAAGCTGAGGTCGTGGTGAAAGCGTTGACCGATAAGGGCGTGCGCGCCGTCGCAATACGGGCCGATCAGGGTGATTCCGCTTCGGCTGAGCCATTGATCCAAAAAGTTGTCGAGACTTTGGGCAGGCTAGACGTTCTGGTGAACAACGCAGCGGTCGCATGGCAGGGAAGAAGGATTGATGATCCCGAAATTGATAACGCGGCTATGGACAAGCAGTGGATGATCAACACGGCAGGCGTGATCGCGAACATCCGTGCAGCCGTTAAGGTGTTGCCGGATGGTGGGCGTATCATCTCTGTCGGCTCGGGCCTTGGCTCCCGCGTGGCCTTCAGCGGCACCACTGATTATGCGGCGAGCAAGGCCGCCATAGTGGGCTACAGCAAGGGAGCAGCGCGAGATCTCGGCCGACGCAACATCACCGTCAACGTCGTACAGGCGGGCATTATGGACACTGACATGGCGGCGGAATCAAAGGGCAAACTATCCCCGATTATTATGGAGAGCCATGCAATCCAGCGCTTTGCGACCGTCGGTGAAGTAGCTGGGGCTATAGTCTTTCTGGCCGGCCCCTACGCGAGTTTCATCACTGGTTCGGTGATGGACGTCAATGGTGGTTTCACCGCGTAACCTTTTCCGGGGTTACGTGGCTGTGGTCACCTTGGTGGTGTCTCCTGCGGCTCATTTTTGAGCGGTGTAGTGAGCGACAGCCGATTGCCGAATTTGTCCGGAATGTGCAGTCATTTGCGGCTTTGGGCAGCGGACTACCCGAACAGGTATCGCACAAACACACCTTTGGATTGTCGCGCGGCCCTCCTTTGTGTGACTACTATGCGGCGGATCGTCCGATCATCGACTGCTTGGGGGCATAGATGCGCACTGAACGACATGAATTGGGTCATTCACTGCGCTCTCGCATCCGCGTTTTTCTGATCTCGCCCGTGTTGATGGTACTGGCCCATTTGCAGATTTACGACGCAAGCGCGGAGCCTTTCAGGCCCAACCTGACGCAATACGGCCATCTCAGTTGGCGCGTACAGGACGGCGCGGTCTCCGGTGCCGTATTCGGCATTGCACAGACGAACGATGGCTATCTCTGGATTGCGACGGCAGGTGGATTGGCAAGGTTCGACGGCACGCAATTGCAGCCCTGGATAATCCCCGGCAATCAGTCTGTTTTCTCCCTATTGGCTGCACGAGACGGGAGCTTATGGGTCGGAACCGGCAAGGACGTTGTTCACGTTCATAATGGCCGAGCCGATCTCGTGAAAAACTTCACGGGGCGGATCAATGCGTTTATCGAAGGCCAAGACGGCAGTCCGTGGTTGGTCAGATCGAGATTTCTCGCTCATGACGGCCCGTTGTGCAATCTGACCGGCGCGTCTGTACGCTGTTACGGCGCGGCAGAGGGAATCCAGTGCCTCTATGCGACGACACTCGCCCAGGATCAGCAGCGCCAGTTCTGGATGGGCGGGGACAGCGGAGTTTGCACTTGGAGACCTGCGGGAAGTCAGTTCTTCGCGGTGCACGACAAATCACTCCTTAATTTGCAAGGCGCCACCGCAATCGCTACGCGCCCCGACGGTTCAATCCTAGTAGGCTATATTCGCCAAGGTGCCGATGTCGGATTGCAGTCGATCTCTTCCGGGAAGTCGGTCGCGTTCAAGGCTGAAGGTATCGACGGCGCCGCACTTGCGGTCACCACGCTGCTCGTGGACCACAAAGGCGGCCTATGGGTCGGCACGGATCATGACGGCATTTATCACGTCGTTGGTGGCAGAGCGGATCACTTCACCGCTGCCGACGGCCTTACGAGCAACAACATCCAGTCTCTCTACGAAGATCGCGAAGGCAATGTGTGGGTCGGAACGATCGGCGGTCTCGACCAGTTTCACCAGCTTGCAATTGTGGCATTCTCGATGCGTGAAGGCCTTAGTTCCGAATCGGCCGCCTCCGTTCTAGCCTCACGTGATGGAACGATCTGGATCTCAACTACGCAGGGAATCGACCTGCTACGCGACGGCAAAGTCACCCATATCCAAAAGCGCGACGGTCTTCCTGGAGAGGCGGTCACCTCCTTTTTCGAAGATCATGCTGGCCGGATATGGGTCGGCATCGACAATGATCTCGCGATCTACAGTCGGGGCAAATTCACGCTAGTCCGTAAACCTGGCGGCGCGCCACTGGGCGTGATTAGGCAATTGCAGGAAGAAGCGAACAATGACATTTGGGTGATTTCTCCAGGCCGGCCGTATCGCCTCTACCGCATTCGGAGTGACCGGTTCCTGGACGAGCTTAGACCTTCTGCGGCGGATCCTACGAGAGTTGTCTCCGATCGCGACGGTACGATACTCGTCGCTTTAGAGGACGGGCGGTTAGCCAGGTATCGTGGCGGACGACTGTTGAATGTCGACAAGGAGCGAACTCCGGTCTTGCTGAAAGCGATGGTGTCTGGCCCCGACGGAACTGTGTGGGGCACGAGCTCTAAGGGAATTTTTCATGGAGTGCGCGGAAAGTGGACGCATCTTGGCGTTGGTAATGGGCTGCCGTGCGAAAACGTCATCGCGATCGCATTCGACAAAGCTGGCGCGCTTTGGCTGAGACTGCAATGCGGTGTTGCCATTATTGATGCACCTTCGTTACGGCGGTTTTATCAAAACTCTTTGAACAGCGTCGCGGTTAGGATGCTCGACGCAACGGACGGTGCGCAGCCCGGGGCTCCTAGTTTTACCCCCGCCGCGACGAGGTCACCTGACGGTAAACTGTGGTTCGCCACCGACGGAGTTGTCCTTGCCGCCGATCCGACGAATCTGCAGATGAACAAGCTGCCCCCACCGGTCCATGTTGAACGTATCGTCGCCGATCATCGCACCTACGAAGCCATTGCCGATACTCGTCTGCCGCCAATGACTCGCGACGTAGAGATCGATTATTCGGGCTTGAGCTTCGTGGTGCCGCAAAAGGTGAGGTACCGATATCGGATGCTGGGCCTCGACGAGAACTGGCAGGATGTCGGCGCGCGCAGAGCCGCTTTCTTCATGAATCTTGCACCGGGCGACTACACCTTTCAGGTCAAGGCGAGCAACAACAGCGGGGTTTGGAGTCCGGTCGGCGATTCCATCCGGTTCACCATCCAGCCGGCATTCTACCAGACTCTCTGGTTTCGGTTAGCGTCGGCAGGCGCCGCCGCTGTCCTGCTCTGGCTGGCACTCACTATGCGCGTTCGCTACGCGACGTCACAAGTCGAAGCGAGGCTCATCGAGCGCCAAGCCGAGCGCGTCAGGATAGCGCGCGAGCTACACGACACGCTGCTGCAGGGGTTCCAGGCACTCGTTCTGCGCTTTCAAAATATTCTCGATACGATGCCTAATACCGAGCCCGCGCACGATCTCATCGAGAAGGAACTCGAGAAGGCGGATGCCGTTCTTGCCGACGGCCGCAACCGTGTGCGCGACATTCGTGGTGCGACAGGTGCGCCGAGCCTGAAGGAAACTTTTGCTTCCGCCGCGGAGAGCACCGGCGCGCTTTCCGTCCCCACTTTTGCGTTCAAGGAAGACGGCGCGCTGCGCGATCTTCATCCCGTCGTGCGTGAGGAGATCGCAAGCATTGGCTTTGAGGCGATCTGGAATGCCGTCAGGCACGCGCGCGCCAACAATGTAGAGGCTCGACTTACTTATGGCCGAAACTTACTTCTATTGCATGTGTCTGACGACGGAATCGGCATCGACGCGGTCGCTCTCGAAGGTGGCGGTCGCGTAGGACATTACGGTCTCATTGGCATGCAGGAGCGCGCACGCCGCATTCAGGCCAAACTCAAGATCAGCGGCACAAAAGGTAGCGGCACAACGGTTGAGTTGGCCGTGCCCGGCGCGGTCGCCTACGTGACTCATTCCGGATGGCGACATTGGCTCCGGTTTCTCGCTCCACCGGCAATCGGGGACTAACAAATGGCAATGGCGATGTCGTTACGAATATCCTGCAGGCGTGATCGATGCGCAGGGAACGAACGCATCCGCCAAATCCACAGATATCAAGATCGTCGAGGATAAATCCGTCGTTCCTGGAAATTAGCGCGATAATCGTGCGAAGAAGGGCCTGATGTTGGTCACGCACTCTATTAAATGGCGAGGAATCGCTCGACCAGCATCCGCTGACCGTGCGTTGCGAGAAACCGGGCGCTTGAATTCCGTTTGCGGACATTGCACTCCACAAGGAGATCAACAATGGAAGAAGATTTAAAGCCGAGCACACCGGACCTGACTTTGGGTGTTGCAATTGCGGATTTTGAAGGCGGCAAGCTGCTTGGTCATGTCGGCGATCGGGACGTTTTGCTTGCCAAATCAGATTCCGAAATCTTCGCCATCGACGCGCATTGCACGCACTATCAGGGACCGCTCGCAAAAGGGCTTGTGGTGGGCGACACCATTCGCTGCCCTTGGCATCACGCTTGTTTCAGTCTGCGAAGCGGCGAAGCGATGCACGCGCCTGCGTTTGCTCCGCTCGCTGTCTGGGACGTAGAACAGAAGGAAGGGAAAGTCTTCGTTCGGGAAAAGCGGTCTACGGAAAAGCCGGAGCGCGTGGCCGATCCAATCGCGCCACAAAAGATCGTCATCGTTGGTGGAGGTGCCGCAGGCTATGCCGCGGCCGAGATGCTTCGTCGGCTGGATTTCCAGGGAAGCATCGTCATGCTCAGCAACGACGTCGATCTGCCGATTGATCGGCCCAATCTCTCCAAGGATTATCTCGCCGGCACCGCTCAGGAAGACTGGATGCCGCTGCAGACGGCGAACTTCTATAAAGACGTCAATATCGATCTGCGGCTGAAGACCGAAATTGTATCCATCGATACCAGTGCGCATCTTGTCCACACGGCCGGTGGAGAGGAAATCTCCTATGATCGCTTGCTGCTGGCCACCGGCGCAGAACCCGTGCGCCTCAATATTCCGGGCGGGTCACAATCGAATGTCTTTGCATTGCGCACGATGGCCGACTGCCGAGCCATCATCGCGGCGACGAAGGGCGCACGTCGCGCCGTAATTGTTGGTGCCAGCTTCATTGGGTTGGAAGCCGCCGCTTCGTTGCGTGCGCGCGATATCGAGGTGCACGTCGTCGGGCTGGAGAGGCGGCTCATGGAACGAATTCTCGGCGCCGAGATGGGTGATTTTATCCGGGCTCGACACGAAGAACATGGCGTTATTTTCCATCTTGAGAATACCGTCACCGCCATCGATGGCAATCGCGTGACACTCAAGAGTGGTGATACGCTCCAGGCCGATTTTGTCGTCGCCGGTATTGGAGTCCGACCCCGCCTATCGCTCGCAGAACAGTGCGGCCTCACAATGGATCGGGGCGTGCTTGTGAATGAATACCTGCAAACCAGCGTGCCGGATATTTTCGCTGCAGGAGATATTGCGCGCTGGCCGGATCCACATTCCAAAGCGAGCATTCGCGTCGAACATTGGGCGTTAGCAGAACGTCAGGGGCAGACAGTGGGGCGCAACATGCTGAATCAGCATCGCAAATTCGATGCGGTCCCGTTCTTCTGGAGTCAGCACTACGATATATCCATTCGATATATCGGCCATGCGGAGAAATGGGACGAGATCACTGTCGAGGGCGATATAGAAGCTGGGAATTGCCTGCTGAGATATCGGAGCAGAGGCCGCACACTGGCGGTCGCTTCGATGTTTCGCGATCTTCAGAACCTTGAAATCGAAGCTCAAATGGAAAGCGCGATAGGCACTTGATGATGAATCACGCAGCTCATATCGAGGCGTACGCGATTGTCTCAGAAGATGGAATGTTGACCGACGCCGCTGGTAACATACCGCCTTCGCTCAAGCTCGACGCCGACCAGCATTTCTTCGAGACGGGTTTGGATGCGGCCGACATAGTGGTGCATGGGCGAAACTCGCAGGAGCAGTTATCGCATTCTGCGATGCGCCGCCGTCTCATCATGACCCGAAGTATCCCCTTCATCGCCCCTGATCCATCGAACAGCAGGGCGATCCTCTGGAATCCCGCAGGCGCGTCCTTCGATGAGGCCCTGACGGCGTTCTCTGTACCGAATCTGCGCGTGGCAGTGATTGGAGGGCCGCGTGTTTTTGAATTGTTTCTGGATCGGTACGGCGTCTTTTATCTGTCGCGGGCTGCGAATGTGCGGCTTCCCGGCGGGCTGCCAATATTTGGCGGCGTGCCTTCACAGGCACCGGAGACTGTGCTCGCTGCACACGGGCTTGATAAACCGAGACTCGAAGTAACAGACGCAAGCAAGGGTCTGACAATCACCGGCTGGCGGCGCTCTGAGATTTGAACAGCTCTTTTTTTGAAGAACCGATTGCGATAGTGAGTGACATGCTACGCAAATTCAAAATCGGTGATCGGGTCACGTGGAATTCTGAAGCAGGGTATGTGACCTTGAGGATCATCAAAATGCACAGGCGCGACGTCATTTATAGGTGAAGCAATCAGTCTCGCCCTTGAGCCAGACGTTTAGATAGCAGCGTGCTGATTAGAGAACTAGTTACCGTTCGCTCGAGGACGCCGAGGCCACCAAGGTATCCGGCCTTCGCTTTCGGCATAGGCGAGCCTAGCGGGTATAGTCAGTGTCACCCTTGTCCCCGCGCCGGGTTGGCTGAATAGAACCAATTCAGCTTGAAGTTTTTTTGCGCGTTCGCGCATACCGGTTAGACCAAAATGTCCTTGACGACCTCCTCGAGAGAGAATTGTCGGGTCGATGCCGACGCCGTCGTCCTCGATCTGGATGCAGAATTTCACTCTGTCATAAATTATCTTTGCATCAATGTTCTTGGGATTGGCATGGCGAATAGCGTTGAAAATTGCCTCGGTCCCGATCTGAACACTCTCGTCGAATACGACGGGGTGAAGTCGTCTGGGAGTTCCATCGATTGTGACTTGAAATTCTGTATCTGAATCGAGTTGCAGCGTCTCTGCCGCAATGGTGAACGCCTGCATTAGATCGTGAGAACTTTCCGTAAGGCGCAAGTTGCGCACCCGATCGCGCCCTTCGATCAGAACAGCGTCTGCACGTTCGAGTTCCTGTTCGATGATTTTGTGCGTAGGTTCGGTCACCGGCATTTTGTCGATGGCATTTTGAAGGCGCAACACCAATGCCTGAAAGCCCTGCAGAAGCGTGTCGTGCAGTTCACGTGCAATCCGTTCGCGCTCGAAGATGCGCTCCTCGAGGCGGTCGCGAACACGCGTCGACACTTGCCTTAGCCTCAGCGAGTAGAGAGTCCAAATCACCGCAAGGCCAGCAAAAAGGCAAAGAAGTTGGAATAATCTTGTCTGTATGAAGGTTGGTGGAATCGTGAAGTCGAGCGTCGCTCCAGCGTTATTCCACACACCGTCGTTGTTTGCAGCAATGACGCGAAAGCGATAGTTCCCCGGACCTAGCCTGGTGTAGATGGCTTGTCGCCGGCCCCCTGGATCGATCCATTCAGAATCCACGCCTTCTAGCTTGTAACGAAACCGCACGCGATCCGGGACGGACAGGCTTAGACCGGTATAATCGATTTGGAGGTTTGAGATGCCTTTTTGTACCGTTGGGCTTGGCCGCAGAGCATACTCCTTGCCGTCCGCCTTCAACGAGTTGACGGAGACAGGTGGCGGCAGAGGGTTGAGGTTGAGATGAGTGGGGTCCGTCCTGGCGATGCCGTGATTTGTGATGAACCACAACCAGTTGTTGGAACCTTCAACCACCGTTGGCTGATAAGAATCCTGTTGCGCGAGACCCGGCAACCCATCGCGAAAATCAAATAGGTCGTAATGCGGTGGCCTGTTGGGTTGTGCGAAAGCGGCATCCAGGTCTTTCCTGGTCATATGCACGATGCCGGCGATGTCGTTGATCCAGACATCGCCGCTCGCTGTTTGAGCTATTCCCGCTATGCGCTGCAAGGCCGGGACTTGAGTGGAACGCAATGTTTGGGAACCAAAGTCCCTGACCCGCGCCAGCCCTAGATCACCGCCGACAAGAATGCCATTAGGACCCGACGAAATGGATTCTATCTCGCCTACATCAAGTCCACTCTTCGAAAAGCTATGAATGGCCTTTCCATCGACAACGATCAGCTGTTCATTTCTATAGTGGAGCCACATTCGACCTTGAGAGTCGAATGCGATAATTCGCGGGGCAATTTCGGCGAGATCGGGCCTGACTACGACATGACTCCACTTGCCGTTTTTGAGACGAAATATTCCCTTGTTATTGACTGACACCCATAGCGCACCGTTTTTGTCTTCCGCACAGCTGAAGAGGTACGCGGACGCCATTGTGGCCGGCAAAGCCACCTCCTTTAGTATTCTGTCGTTCAGCCGGAAAAGGCGGCCATCCGCGGTCGCTACCCAAAGCGTGCCATCTCTTGCGGCATGGAGAATCATGATCATGGACGAAAATCGAGAGACGACTTGCGGTGTGCTGGCCGGTGGGATGGCGAACAAAGTACGGCTGTCGGCAACGTAAAATATTCCGCGTTCGCCTTGGGCTGCTCGATATCCATTTCCCGAAGTCGTAGGTATTCCGGCTTCGGGAATTATGTTTCCTGCTCGGAAGCGATCGAGACCGAGATTTGTTCCAACCCAGATATTCCCTTCTCTGTCTTCAAGCAGCGTACCGGCGATGTCGGACGTCAGGCCGTCCTTCATGCCAAACCGACTAGTCACATTCTGTGCGTTCTGTGTATTTCCAGAATGCTGTATGGACTGAGGAGTGCGGGAGATGCCTCCAGAAGAATTAGGGGCATACTGATAGGTCTGCCAAAGGCTCGCCTCATGATCGAACATAATTGGTTGAGATGACTGCGCAAAAGGCGGCACAGCCCGATGCTCGGAGATGCGCAGATTGCGCCGCTCCGTTTCGACGGATTGAAGCAACGTGTTGGTGTGTTTCGCAAGATCCACGTACCAAACGCGTCCGTCTGGTGCTTTGGTGAGCTCGAACGCATTGCTGGGTGCAGTTCGAGCTAGCTGAAATCGATTGAATCCTGAACGAAGGAAGAAAACCTGCGTTTCATTCGATGTCCACAACGTACCGTCACGCGAAACCAAAAGGCGCGAGAAGCGATGGCTAGCAGTCTCCAAACCAGTCCCGATTTCTTCCCAACGGCCGTTAGTCAATCGCGCCAATCCGCCGTCTGTCGCAGCCCAAATCGTGTTTTTGCTATCTACCCCAAACTCTGACACCGCACCCCGCGGTATGCCTTTCATGTAATTGGTGAGCTTTCCCTTCTCGAGAACAGAGGCTCCGCCGTTATGGTATCCAATCCAGATTGCGCCGGATGGTAGGGCCATCAATGTCCTGATGTTCGTTGACGGGAATTGATCGCCGATTACGAGACGGACATGCTCAAATCGGACGCCATCGAAGCGGTAGAGTCCCGCGCCAGTACCAAGCCACAGATAACCATCGGGCGACTGGGCGAGCGCCCAGATATCCGGCGGCGCTCCTTCCTGTAACGTCCACGCCGTATGTTGAAACTGCACGATATCGCGGTTGGCATCGAGCGCTATCGCGCGGCCTGAAAGTGCGAGAAGCGTGATCAAAAGCAGCCTTGAAAACGCTCGCGCCCGCCCGAGCTGAAAATACGCCCGACGGAAAGCCATGGTTCTAAACGACGCCATTGTTGAGCGTGACGCGCGTGCCACTTGCCCCCGCAGCAATGTTGCCCAGGTACATGATAGCAGGTTTGGAGGTCGCGGCACACGCGCCCTTGACGTGCGGCGTGCGTTTCTGGAACGCGTAAGGCGATCCGGAAAAAAGGTCGGGCGCGGCGGAACCGGTCACGGCAGCGATACGAAGCACTAGCCATTCAGGCAATCCGAGATGACAGACAAGTTTCCCGCATCGCGCGGAGATGTCCTTGTGAACAGTCGTGCATTTCCTCGACTAACTGTCTCAATGATAGCGTCGGGTTTGCCGTAGTTTCCGACGCTGTATGTGAGGGGCGCGAAGTAACCGCCCAGTACGGCACTACAACCATGCTAAAAATAAATGCGAGCCCGACAGATGGCGGCTCCCAACACAGAACTCGTCGCTTGGCTTTAGTCGCTTCATGCCAGCCAAGGTTACATGGAGAAAAAACCCCTCGGCCTAGCTGCTTCCCTAGTGCCCCACGCCAGCGCGTTCACCGTTGAGTCGACTTGATCGTCATTTTTCGAATTCGGAAATGTCGTCAGCTCCAAAAGATACGCATCGAGCCAAACCGCACTCTTGGGAAACCGCGCTGCACCATTCTCGATCTTTCCCGCTTGCGAGTGCAGGCGCATGACCTTATCGCCATCGAGGAGTGGCGCGGCCTGAATCTTCCTGAAGTTCTCCGAGACCAATTGTTGGATCAATTGCGTGCCCGACGCTTTATCTTCGACGAGTACGACGTCGGCTTTCCAGCGAGCAGCCATTTCTGAAACAGTTCGTTTTAACTCGGGAAACTCCATTCGCCGACGAAACACGTCCAGCAAATAGAGCGATCCACCATCCCAGCCCCATGTCGTGCATGCGCTGTAGTCGGCAAGCTCGGTTGCTTTATTCGCGGTGTCCCAACTCTGAATCACCTTCCTAAATGTCTCGGGCCTTTCAAGCGGCGTATAGAAATTTAGCCATTCACGTCGCACGATGACGCCGGCCGGCGGTTGCGGATCCTGCTGGTATTGTGCAGCGAAATTATACGCTGTCATGGACGACCGAAGCTGTTCGAGTCTGGATGCAGATACGAGTGTGGGTTGCAGAGCATCACCTATCCGCCGGCACACTTCCCTCCGCCCAAAAGGCGTCGATATGTCGTACGTTGTGTCCACTTCGGCTACAGCTGGAAATGAAACGACTTCCCATGCTTCATGTTCTTGCACGTGCGCAACAAGATCGTCGGCGTGTAATCGCTGCATGACGATGACGATCGCGCCCGTGTCTTGGCTGTTTAGCCGGCTGCGCAGAGTGTTGTCGTACCATTCGTTAACACCCTTTCGCCTGAGTTCTGACAATGCATCGTCGGCTTTCAGAGGGTCATCAATAATAATGATGTCAGCGCCACGACCTGTCACAACGCCGTTGACCGATGTGGAATATCGATGGCCCCCTTTCGTTGTTTCGAAGTCTGCCACTGATTGACGATCTGGCGAGAGGCGGGTGCCAAATACTGCCTCGTAGAATGGGCTCATCATCAGCGCGCGTGAATCTCGCGCGAGCTTGTCGGAAAGGTCCTGGGCGTAAGACACGGTTAGAATGCGCTTGGTCGGGTCATGACCTAAGAGCCAAGCCGGAAATGCGATTGAGGCGGTGTGTGATTTCAGGTGCCGCGGCGGAATATTGATAATGAGGCGTCGGCATTCTCCGCGCCGTACCTCTTCGAGTTTGGCCGCTAATATCTCGTGGTGCCAATTCGATCGAAATATTGTTCCCGCATTCAACTCCAGAAATGCGCGATGAACGAAGGCATTGAGGTCATGCCTCAGAATTTCGGTGTATATCGTCGATGGGGATATAGCCATGTCACTCAGTCTTCTGAACCGGCGTGCATTGCTTCATTCGTTCGTACGTCTCCCGCAAAACCTCGAGATCCAAAGCCGAAAAAGGAAATTGAACGGGCTTGGCAGCTGCCGCGCGCGCTTCGATTTCGTCGATCCAATCGAGAAACCTGCCCATTGATTGCTTGTCGCCACCGGCAGCTTTGGTAGCCAGTTGCATAGCGGCGGCTACGACCTTGGTAATTTTTCTTTGTTTGCCGTCGATTGTTGCCATTACCTGAGTGTTGGCAGCATCCATGATAATCGTGCTCAGGTTCTTTGAGCCCTTGGGACGGCCACGCCGATTGCCCGAGCTACCCTTGGCGAACCGAGTGTGTTCGGGAGGCTTGCCTTTACCGACCTTTGCCGCTTTGCGCGCAGATTTTGCTATTGTTGATTTTTCCACCTTTTTCTTCGGCACGGCGCGGCCCCTTCGTGACTGATTGCGTCCCGCTCATTTCTTCAAAGCTCAAGCCGGAACGGGCGTTTACGGCCTTCATGCCATACACTTCGGAAAATCTACGGATGATGGTATCGGCATAGTACGGATCGATCTCGATACCCCTCCCGTGGCGGCCGGTCTTTTCGGCGGCGATAAGTGTTGTGCCGCTGCCGGCGAAGGCGTCCAGCACGATGCCACCACGTCGAGAACAGTCCAAAATCGCGTCCGCTACCAAAGCCAGGGGTTTGACCGTAGGATGCATAGCGAGCTCGGCGTCGCGTTCCTTGCCAAAGGTGTTCACGCCAGCGTAATTCCAAACATTGGTTCGATTGCGACCGAAACGGCCTAGCTCAACATTGTTGATGTGAGGTCTTGGCCCGCTCTTGAAAGCAAAGACAAGCTCGTGCTGGGAGCGATACAGGCTGCCCATGCCGGAGTTGGTCTTGGCCCAAACGCACAGATTCTTGAGCTCACTATACGGCGTAGCGGCGTCAAGCATTTCCCGCATGTGTCTCCAGTCCATGCAGATAAAATGAATCGAGCCGTCGGTGCTAACGTCCACCAAGCGCTCAAAGGCTGTCTTCAGAAATCTCGTAAACTGCGCCGCTGTCATCTCACCGGAAGCCATCGCAAACTCACGATGCTTTACCTTGCCTTTTCCTGACACATGCCGCGCGATGGGCACGTTGTAGGGAGGGTCCGTAAAGACCATCTGAGCTTTTTCCGAGCCAAGCAGATTTGCGTAGCTTTTCTTATCGAGGGCGTCGCCACAGAACAGGGCGTGATCGCCGACGCGCCAAAGGTCACCAGGGCGCGTAGTGGGGGGCTTCGATCTATCGATTTCGGGGACTTGATCGGCCTCATCTGCGCCGCTCTGATCCAGCTCCCCAATGAGGATGTCGACTTCGGCAGTTTCGAACCCGGTGACAGTCACGTCGAAATTCAATTCGACTGATAATTCCTGCAGCTCCAACGCCAGCAGTTGTCGATCCCAACCGGCGTTTTCCGCAATCCGATTATCAGCAATGACATAGGCGCGGATTTGCGATGGACTGAGATGCGCGGCGCTGATGGTAGGAATGTCGCTCATTCCCAATTGCTTGGCGGCCGCGACACGACCATGGCCAGCGATGATTCCGCCGTTCGCATCCACCAGAACAGGACTTACAAATCCGAACTGCTCAATGCTCGCTGCAATCTGTTTGATCTGCTTCGCAGTGTGCGTGCGCGGATTGCGGGCTCTCGCTTTGAGCAGCGCAGGATCGCGATAGGCAATTTGGAGGCCGGGCATGTGGCGCTCGCTGAGTCTCAAGATAGATCGCTGCAGTCCAGCAACGTTTGGCAGATCGATTTATTAGCAGGAATTCAAAGCAGTCAAGATAATGAGTTTATTTTGCTCATGCTTTGACTTTGATCTGCATTGCTTAGCACTGCATTGTATTGCTTTGTATTGTATTGCATCTGTGCCG
>Ga0265338_10002035_pt1 | contig 31294 bp, 28 predicted proteins | sample 42126metaG_FD_193579 | JGI IMG/M metagenome (GOLD analysis project Ga0265338, IMG submission 193579) | Rhizosphere microbial communities from Carex aquatilis grown in University of Washington, Seatle, WA, United States - 4-21-26 metaG | ecosystem: Host-associated > Plants > Roots > Rhizosphere...
CTGAGTTATTGAGTTGCCGTCATGCTCGACGTGCACGCGTACGTTTTTGAGTTGCGCGAGATAGGGGTAGTTCATCGTTGCGTTGCCGAGGTCGCACTCGGGAACGATCAAACGCACGTTCACGCCGCGAGCCGCAGCGCGATTCAAAGCATCGATGATGTCCTGGTGGTTGAAGCTCTCGGTTTCAGCGACAAGGGTCGAAGTGGCTGAGTCGATCAATTTCACCAACACAGTATCAGCCGTTGTTGGCGCCCAAGCGAGATTCGGATTGCTGACGGCGGGAGTGACATTGCCGTTCTTCTGTGCGTTTGTCCAATCGGCGGAGAAAACCGTCTCAATTTCCGAAATGATCGGTTGGTCGGTTGTCACAATGGCAAAATCTCGCGAGTTCGACCAGGTATTTGTCATATTGACCGCGCCGATGATGACCGACTTGCCGTCAATCACGATATCCTTCGAGTGCGTAAGGGAGAAAGCTGTGCTACTGGCCCGGATGTTGACGCCGGCTTTCTTCATTTTATTGAAGACAGTTTGAGTGCCGCCTTTGAGTCCGGCTCCGTCAACGATGACTTTGACGTCGACGCCCTTGTCAGCGGCCTTGGCGATCAAGGCATTCACAATGGTGTCGTCGGTGATGTGGTACATAGTCATGTGCACAAATTTCTTGGCGCTGCCGATGGCATCGGCAAAGTCCGAGTGACCCGAGCGGTCGGGCATCACAATCAATTTCGTGACTTCAATTTGGCCGAACTGCGAACTGCTTTTGGTCGGCGGATGTTTCTTTGTTTCTTTCGCTTGAGCGCTGAAAGCGATGGCTGCGAAAGCAATAGTAGAAGCCCAAAACCCTACGGTCTTTGTGAATGACATTGTCCCCCCTGTTGGATGCCTTCATTCGAGCCCGGGCCAATGGTCGGGGTCAATCTTCACAAATGTTACATCCGGTTCACAGCCAATAGGCTTAGGTCTGGGAGAAATGTGGACAACTGTCCTAACAAAACGATGACAAACTAGCCTAAAGTTTGAGAGCGCAGAGCGTTACAAAAAGGTTCCAGCTTCTTTTTTTGCGGCACGGGCAGTCAGAACCTATCAGAGTGGAGTCCCCTTGAGGAATTCCACCTCTGCCTTGAATGCGCTGTTAATTACTTAACGGGTTCGCCGTTGATGACGATCGGCTCGAGTTCGGTATCGGGCACGGGGCCGAGGTTGATATCTTGGGTGGCGATTCCGACTGCGAAGCAACTCGCCTCACCGGCTTTAGGCTGCGGAGTGCCGTCATAAATTTCGTACTGTCCGTTCGCAACGTTGACGACCATGAATGTCGTCGGCGGCGTACAAATCGGATTGTAGACGACGGTCGCGATGATTTCGTTGCTTACGATTTTTGTTTTAACGACTCGGGATTTTTGGCCGACTAATACCGGCCGCGCTTGATCGGTGGCGTGAGCGAAATGTGTGCTGAGTGCAAAAGCAACGAGCATTAAGAATTTCATAGGTCCCCCCGAGATGCGGCCAAATCTAGCAGCGGTCTCTGCCCAACGCCACAGCAGGTGGGCTTTTGAAATTTATTTAATTTAGGCGTTTCAAGCACTTGTACAAATACTTAAGTGGATACTTTACTATTAGTTGTGACGCGGGTATAGTTAAGTAATTGCTTAACTATTGAGGTGCCCGATGAATACGATCTCCCACGCCACTTTTTCCATCGAAAAAAAGTACCCGGTTAGCGTCGCCAAGGTCTTTGCCGCGCTGTCAGATCCGGCTAAGAAAAAGCGCTGGTTCGGCAACGCGAAGAGTCCTCTGCGCTTTGAAATGGACTTTCGCGTCGGCGGATTTGAGCGGTCAAGTTTCGCGATGCCGCCCGAGGCTCCGTTTCCCAAAGGCACGATGGTGCATAACGAAACTCTCTATATGGACATCGTCGAGAATGTGCGCATCGTGTTCGCGTACAGCATGAGCATCAACGATCACCGCATGTCAGCGTCTCTCGGAAGCTTTGTGTTGAAGGCGTCAGGCAAGGAAACGGTTTTAGTTTATACCGAGCAAGGCTCATACTTTGAGGAGAGCGATGGCAAAGACCGCCGCCAAGAGGGGTGGCAGGTGCTTTTAAATTCGCTCGGCGAGGAGTTGGCGCGTGGTTGATGTCGACCGCGTATTTCATGCTCTTGGCGATCCCACACGGCGCGCGATTCTAAAGCGCTTGAGTGCCGGACCGGTTTCGATTTCGCATTTGGCGACGCCACTGAAAATGACTTTGGCGGCTGTCGTGCAACATGTGCAGGTGCTGGAAGATGGCGGGTTGGTCCGCACGCAGAAAGTCGGGCGCGTGCGCACCTGTCAGATTGTTCCCGCGGGCTTGAATGCGGCTGAGAAGTGGATTCATGATCGCCGTACGACTTGGGAACGGCGATTGGATCAATTGGGTGAGTTGTTAGGCGAGGAGTAGCGCCCGCGCAGGCGAGCCCCGCGCGGGGCTCTCACGTCCGTCCGGACTCGGTTTGAACAAAGTCCTTCCGGACGTCATTTCCAATTTTATTCGCGGCCACCTGGCCCAAGCCTTTTGCATTCACCGCAGGAGGCCCGATGGACGATAAATATCTCAAGCTGGCGCTGGCCAAAGCGCGCCGGCAAGAACTCGAACTGCAGTCTGAAATTATTGAGAATCTAAAGGAAGTGCAGCGCCGCAAACTCTGGCGCCATTTCGGCTACCGGTCCCTGACCGACTTCTGCGTTCACTTTCTCAATATAGATAGTGAACGCACCGAACAGATCATGGAGGAAGTAGAACCAGCTAGCCCCCGTGCAAGTGCGGAATGATGTTCAGCACGTGTTGAGCCGCGTCCATACCGCTGCTCAAGGCCCAAGCGCCAACCGAGGCGCCTGTGTGAGCGAGCCAGTTACCGCCGTGAGCGATGATCCATCCGCCGCCATAGACATAGCTGCCGAGAACCGCGCTTGAAACCACGGAGCCGACGATGTCACGGCTCTGACCGTACAGCACCAGATCGCCGCGCTGTTTGGCTTCTTCTTGGTACGACTTAAAGAGGTCGAGCAACTCTTTGTCGTAGGGCTGCTTGCTGTCGGCAAGGTACGTCAGAATTTTATTCCAATCGTCCTGAGCGGGAGGGAAGCGGATAAAACTGACGACGAATTCGCCGATGTCATTGTACGAGGTTGCGCCGTTGAAATTGCGCATGGCCTGGATTTGATCTTTTGTGTTCTTGATCGCGAGGACTTTCAGGATATTTCCCAGGTGCTTGCGGCGGATGCCGGCGTCGTACTCAAGGCCTCCCAGCCGAGCGATCGGACGGAGGATCGACTTTAACTTGCTATCGCCGACGCTACCTACGTAGTTTGTGAGGAGTTGTGCGGCTTGAGGGCCAAGTGTGAGCAGCTTGAGCCGCAGCATGCGCTCTTTAAAAAGAAGGTCTTTTCTGTACTTGATTTGTTGGGCGGCGGAATTCCAATCGGGTCCCAAACGTTTGCGCAGCTCTTCCAATTGTGTGTAGGTCGGACGCTCAAGGGTGAAGTTCTCGCCGACGATGCCTTTCGCATATGAAATCAGCGTTTGAATAGCGTCGGTCTTGAAGTACACGCCGAGAGTCTTATCGAGTTTTTGTGCGCGGGATTGGACTTCCTTAATCTGCACGTCGCGGACTTCCACCGGGACTTCGGCATTGTCCTTCGGGGTCTGGATTGTCGGCATCTGCACCGCCTCGGCCATCGCTACTGGCTCGGTGATTTCATCGGTGTTCGCCTTTACCTCGGGTTGAACAGCCGGCTTCTGCCCGCCGGGAGTCACGGAGCTCGGGGGAGCCATAAGCGCGATGCCCTGTTTTTTGATTTCGCTCCCGTTGATGTCGAGGAGCTTGTCCGAGGTTCCAAAAAGCGTGGTGGCGTCGACGATCAGGCCTTGTTGAATCATTACATCCATAACGTACATGAGTGACGACGATGTTTCCATTTTCTCAAGGAAGACCGCTTTGGCGTCGTCCAGAAGACGTTGTTCATCAGCGATCTTCGCTTGGAGCTCTCCCGCGCGTGAAGAGTCTTTCGCCATCTGTTCGTTATAGGACTTAATGATCGCCTCCGCCGTGAGGATACGGACCGCGGCGCGCTGGGCGATATCGAAGTTACCGCCGAACATGTTGTTGATCGACTTCAAATCGTTGAGCATCAGCAATGTCTCAAACGTGATGACGTTCATCCGTTTTTCAGTCAAATCGTTGGGCTCCCAAGTTCCATTCTTGCGGCGGATCTTCTCGATTTTGGCATCAAGGGCATCCAGCTCGGCACCCTGTTTAAGGGCGAGATCGCGCTCTTCTTTAGTGGGATAAATCCGTGCCGCTTCAGCGGATTTAGTAACCGCATTGTCGATTTTCGTGTTCAGCCGCTCACCTTCGCAGGTCGTGGCCTGGGCGGGAATCGCGAGACTAAGGGAGGTCGCCACCGACAATATTGGGCACAGCTTGGACCAGATGCGCATAAGAGACTCCTGCTCAATCGTTATAAACGCTCTAAATTTGACTTCAGGGGGAGGAATTGCAAAACTGCCGCCCATGGATTTGACCGCATTCCAGCGTCAATTGGACCTCACCTACAACCGCCTCCGCCAGGGCTTAAAAGCAAAGCCCCGCGATTACAACTGGCGAGTGGAACAGCTGAAAGCTTTACGGCGTCTTCTTGAAGAAAATGACCAAAAAATCAATGCGGCCCTCTGGGCGGATCTGCGAAAATCGCCGTTCGAATGCGTGGCGAGTGAACAGGGCATCGTCCGCGCCGAAATTGCGGACGCGCTCAAACATCTCAAGCGCTGGATGAAACCGAAGCGCGTGCACACGCCGATCTACAATCAGCCGGGATCGTGCGCGATCCACCACGATCCGCTCGGGCTCGCGCTCGTCATCGGCGCTTGGAATTATCCTGTAAATCTCACGCTCGCACCGTTAGTAGGCGCCATTTCCGGCGGCAATGCGGTAATTTTAAAGCCGAGTGAACTCGCGGCCAACACTGCGCGCTTACTCACTGAACTTGTACCGCGCTACCTCGATGCCGATTTAATCGCGGTCGTCGAGGCAGGCCCCGAAGAGACTTCGCATCTGCTCGACCGCCAATTCGATAAGATCTTTTTCACCGGTAGTACGGCGGTCGGTAAGATCGTGATGAGTAAGGCCGCGCAACATCTCACACCTGTGACTCTTGAACTCGGCGGCAAATCGCCGGCACTCGTGCTCGACGATGCCGATGTCGTGGTTGCCGCGCGCCGCCTGACGTGGGGAAAATTCCTGAACGCCGGCCAAACTTGCGTCGCGCCCGATTACATTCTCGTACAACCGCAAGTGAAGGCGAAGCTCGTCGAAGAAATCAAAAAGAATTTGGCCTCCGCGTATGGCGGTGACGCGCAAACGAGTCCCGATTTCTGCCGCATCATCAATCGCCGGCATTTGGACCGCTTGCACGGCCTCCTCAAAGGCGAAAAGATTTTGGCGGGCGGGAAGGTCGTCGCCGAAGATTTATACGTTGAACCGACATTGACCGAAAGTTCGCTCAACGGTCCGCTGATGCAAGACGAAATTTTCGGTCCGATCTTTCCCATCGTTGAGGCGCGCGATCTTGACGCGATGATTGAAATCGTCAACGGCCGCCCGAAACCGCTGTCGCTCTATTTGTTCTCTGGTTCGAGCGCGAGCCGTGAGCGCGTGCTCACCGAAACCTCAGCCGGGGGAGTCGCCGTCAATGACGTGGTAATGCATATGCCGGTGCCCGAACTCCCGTTCGGCGGCGTCGGCGCGAGTGGCATGGGCCATTATCACGGCGAGTTCAGTTTCAAAGCCTTCACTCATGCGAAGGGCGTTTTGCGGAAGCCGACTTGGATCGACGTGCCTCTCCGTTACGCACCGTACACGCTGCGCAATCTGCGCGTGCTCCGCTGGCTCTTCTAAGTTTTCCTGGCAGAGTTGTTGCATTTTTTCGCATTGTGCATGGAGGCCACAATGTCACATATCTCTCACTCACTTTCAGGACACATCGGTACGGCGGGCTGGACTATTCCCGGCCGGTTTCGGGAATTTTTCCCCGTGGCAGGAAGCCATCTCGCGCGCTACGCACAAAGGCTATCGACGGTCGAAATCAATTCGTCTTTTCACCGCGATCATAAGGGCTCGACGTATGCCCGGTGGGCGGCGGTTGTGCCTCCGAACTTTCGATTTTCCGTGAAACTTGCACGCCGATTTACACACGAGCAGGCGCTGCGCCCGTCTCCCGACGATGTCGCGAATTTACTCCATGCCATTCGCCATCTCGGTTCGCGCTGGGGCGCCTTGCTCGTGCAACTTCCGCCGAAATTGGAATTTGATGCGTCCGTGGTGCGCGAATTTATTAAACTGCTCCAGCGGGGCACCGACGCCAGCATCGTCATTGAACCGCGGCATGCGACGTGGAGCGAACCGCGCGCGAAAGCTCTCATCGAAGCGCTCGATGCGAGCCTCGTTATCGCCGATCCCGACCGCTGCGGCGTCGATGAACTGATCGGCCGCACGGCATACTACCGGCTGCATGGATCGCCCGTGATCTATGAAAGCGCGTACACTCCCGAAGATTTGCGCAAATGGAGCGTGGAGCTGCTCATCGCCAAGGAGAGTGGACGCGACATTTGGTGCATCTTCGACAACACGAAATTCGGTTACGCCACGGAGGATGCATTCGCCATGGAGAGCATCATCAACGGCCACACAATTGCCAAAATGCGAAATCGTGAGGCTGCATGCGCCGCGAATTTGTAGTCATTTCTTTGGTGCTGATCGCAATGTCGGTTTCAATGGCCCTGCAGTTTCACGCTTCGTGGGGCTGGACGATTTTCTTCGGCGCGCTCTTCCTCCTCGGCGTTTACGATATGCTGCAGAGAAAGCACACGATTTTGCGCAATTTTCCAATCGTCGGTCATTTCCGTTACATTCTTGAAATGTTCCGGCCCGAGATCAAACAATACTTCGTTGAATCGGACACTTCGCCCGAACCCATTTCGCGCATTTATCGCTCCTTGGTTTACGAGCGCGCCAAAGGCGATCTCGAAACCGTGCCTTTCGGCACAGTACTCGACATCTACAACAGCGACTATCACTGGCTGAATCACAGTTGCTTCCCCGTTGAGCCCAACGCGCGTGAATTTCGGGTCAGCGTCGGAAACAGCCAGTGCCGGCGTCCTTATTCGGCATCTCTCTTTAATATTTCAGCGATGAGTTTCGGCTCTCTCAGCAAAACGGCAATCGAAGCGCTCGGACGCGGCGCCAAGCTTGGCGGATTTTATCACAACACAGGCGAGGGAGGACTCTCGCCTTACCACCTCGGCACAGGCGCCGATATCGTGTGGCAGCTGGGAACCGCTTATTTCGGAGCGCGCGGCAATGACGGATATTTCGATTCCCAGGCGTTTCGTGAGAAATCGGCGCACCCGAACGTGAAGATGATTGAAATCAAAATCTCGCAGGGCGCGAAGCCCGGCCACGGCGGTATTCTTCCGGGCGTCAAAGTTGACAAAGAGATCGCGGCGATTCGCCGGGTGCCGGAAGGTAAAACCGTAATCTCTCCGCCAGGCCACACGGCGTTTACCAATCCGCTCGAACTCTGCAAGTTTATCGCGCGCGTGCGGGATCTGTGCGACGGCAAACCCGTCGGCTTTAAATTCTGCCTCGGCCGCCGCGAAGAGTTTTTACAGATTTGCGAGGCAATGTCCGAGACGAAAATTTATCCCGACTTTATCACGGTCGATGGTGGTGAAGGCGGGACGGGCGCCGCTCCCTTTGACTTTATCAACTATGTCGGCAGCCCCTTGAAAGAGGCGTTGTTCTTTGTGCATACAACACTAAACGAATACGATTTGCGTCAACATATCCGTTTGATCGCGAGCGGAAAGGTCATGACCGGTTACGATATGTTCGAGAAATTCGCGCTAGGCGCTGATTTATGCAACTCCGCGCGTGGAATGATGTTGGCGCTCGGCTGCATTCAAGCGTACCGCTGCAACACGAACAAGTGCCCGACGGGAATCGCCACCAACAATCCTTCGCTCTACAAAGGACTCGACGTCGCCGACAAAGCCGGCCGGGTAGCGCGCTTTCAGGAACGCACGCTGGAATCGTTTTTGGATCTTCTGGGCGCGGCCGGGCTCCACGACCCGAAGGAAATCGGCCTGCAGCATATTTCGGCGCGTTTTCAAAACCGCACGGTCAATCTTCACGAGCTTTACGAGCACACGATCGAACTCTCGCGCCACGAAAGGGCCGAAGCCAAACGGGCCGTGCAAGGGGAGCCACGTAAACCGGAGCCGCCTGTATGACCGATGCGGCCCGCTTTGCGGACGTTCTCGTCATTGGCGCGGGAGCCGCTGGTTTGGCCTGTGCGCGTGAATTGGTGAACGCCGGCCGCGATGTGCTCGTGGTCGAAGTCAAACCGGTTATCGGCGGACGCCTCCACAGTGTGCATGCGCCAGGCTCGCCGCAGCCGTTCGAGCTCGGCGCCGAATTTATTCACGGCGGTTCGGCAAGCACGCTCGCCGATGTACAGGGATTCGGCTTCTTCGACGTCCTCGACAAACATTTGCTGCGCGAAAAGGGAAAGATTAAACGTGTCGACTACTTCGCGCGGCTGGAAGAAATGATGAAGGCCGTGCAAAAGCTCAAGGGCGACCGCCCGGTGGCCGAGTATGCGGCTCACCTGCGCAACAAGGAAAACCGCGATATTTTTATTTCCTTCGTCGAAGGCTTTCATGCCGCCGACACCGGGCTAATGGGCACGCGTGCGCTGGCAAAGGTGGGCGGTGGCGAGGAGGAGGAACTCAACGGTGCGTCGATGTTCCGTCCCGATGGTCCCTACGTGGGTATTCTGCAGAGTTGGGTGGCGCCAGAAAAAATTTTATTTAACACGCGCGTGCGCGAGATCTGTTGGCAAAGGGACCAAGTTCGTCTGCGGTGCACAGGCGCCTCTGGTGACTTCGAGCTGCGCGGCCTAAAGGCGGTCGTCACACTCCCGATCGGAGTCTTGAAGGCCGCACCAGCGCAGGGTGGAGTCGCTTGGGACCCCGTTCCCGATATACTTCCGCGCCTTCTTGATAGCGTTGAGATGGGCCATGTTCAGAAATTGATTTTTGGCTTTAAGACGCGCTTTTGGGAAAGACTCTCGAAAGAAGAACCCGTGTCCTTCCTGCACACGGGGCCTAGCCAGTATTTTCCGACCTGGTGGACCCAAGCGCCGATGCGAACAAAGTCTCTCACTGCATGGCAAGGCGGACCGAAGGCACTGGAGATGTCGGCCTGGACTCCGGAGGAGCGCATCTCCGCCGCACTCAAGACGCTGGCCCTCATCACTGGAAAATCGGGTTCATGGCTAAATGCACAAATGGAAACCGCCGTCAGCCATAATTGGAGCCTCGATACGGCGGCGTTTGGAGCGTACAGTTATGTGCGCACAGAGGGAACTTCCGGAGCGAAACTCTACAATCAACCGATCGAAGACACGATCTTCTTTGCTGGCGAGGCCGGCGCCCTCGACTCGGGGCGCGGCACGGTCCATGGCGCGATTCACAGCGGAATCACGGCCGCCCGCAGTTGTTTGGCGTGATTGAGTTGCAGCTGAACGGCCATACGTGTGTTCATTAAGTGTTCGCGAAAGTGTTCATCGCGCGCGGATGGAATTAGGACATTGTCGAGAAGTTGCAACGCATTTTCATGCATCCGCACTTGGCTGCGCAAATATGTTTGATCGAGATCCACCGCCCGCTGAAGCGATCCATCGGCTTCGCGCGTCTGGCGTTGCAATTTGCGGCTGAGCTCCCCGTCCCGGATCTCTATATTCCGTTTTTCTGAGAGTTTACGGCTAATTTCCTCATTGGTTTGATTCTGGTCGATCATAGCTTTCGCGTAGGCGCGGACCTCCGGCGTACGGGAGAGTGAGATTGCATCTTGGCCGGTTTGAATTTCGGCTTCGTTGATTGAGATGATTGCGGCGGCGATTTCGCCGTCCGAAAGATCTTTTGAGTTCGGCTTACTAATCGTGGTGTTCTCGATTTGAGCGTAAGCGGTTGCGGCTAGTATCAGGAGCGAAACGAAAAGTTTCATAAATGTCCTCCCCTTTAAGCAAAATGCAATTCATATTCCCACCAACCCCTGGCATACGCCGTGCTTATTTAAAGCACTATGGAAAACAATCTCTCCACATACGTTGAGTTCGCCGATTGTCACCAAGCGGAAGATGCAGTTCGTGCGCTTATGGCTGCCGGTTTCGAGGATATCGAAATCGAAGACCTCTCGCACGGAATGCAAATGGCTACCGATAACTGTGACGGTCCGTCGAAACCGACGCGCAATTTTTCGCTCTCGGGCCTAGGTCTAGGAGCCATTTTGGGATGCGGTTGGGGCATATTGGTGTTTGGCATTCCCGCCGGATTGCTGGACTTCCCGCATGCCGCCCTCATCGCGACCGTGGGAACACTTCTCTGTATCGGCGCGGGCGCCGTGGTCGGTATGGAGCAAGCCTTTGTTGTCATCGGCCGTATGTCGCCGGATCCCACGAGTGTCTTCACCGGCCGTCCTGTGGGCGTGAGAGTAAAGACGGATCAAGGTTCGCACTTGATCCGGGCGAAAGAGATCCTCACGCAGTTTGCGGAGCAGAGCCCGCGCCAGAAACGTTGGTGGGTGCAGCGGCGCTGGTCACACCAGATCGGTACATGATAACATGCGCTGGTGGTGAAGATACTTTCGCAAAACTCCGACTTGCTGGCTGTTGACAAGCCGGTGGGTCTCGCGGTTCATAACGACGCGGGCAATTTATTGCTCCAGCTCGAACCTCAGTGGGGAAAGCTCTTCCCCGTACATCGCCTCGACAAAGAAACCAGCGGCGTGCAAGTCCTCGCCCGTAATGAACGTGCCGCCAGACGCCTGGCCGAAGAATTCCAGTCGCGCACCGTCGTCAAAATTTATCACGGACTTCTTCGCGGCGAATTGAAAGAGTCGCAGGGGGTCTGGTCGGCGCCGCTGACTGACAGAGCCGAAGGCCGCCGTCAGCCGGATGGGCGCGCTCAGGATCGAGTGCCCTGTGAAACGCGGTTCCGTGTGCTGAATCACTCGAAATATTTCACGCTGTGCGAATTCCGCCTCCTAACTGGCCGCCAGCACCAGATTCGCAAGCACGCGGCATTAAAAAAACATCATCTCGTGGGCGACGGGCGTTACGGCGATCCGCGCTACAATGAGAAAATGGCGGAACTCTATAAAACTACTCGGATGTTTTTGCACTGCCACCGCCTTGAAATCGCGGACCAAGTATTGGAAAGCCCCACCCCACAGGAATTTATGGTATTCTCTTAATCAGGAGATGCCCTATGAAAAAGCTAGTTTTGCTCGCCACTTTGCTCCTGACGTTTGCGGCTCACGCTGTCGATAAAACCGAGACCGCGATCTATTCCGGCGGATGTTTTTGGGGAATGGAAGAAGTATTCCGCAAAGTGCCAGGCGTGGTTTCAACGAAGGTCGGCTATACCGGCGGTACGGTGGCCAATCCCAATTATGAACAGGTGAGCAGCGGCAAGACCGGGCATGCCGAGTCGATCCAAATCGAATTTGATCCGAAGAAGATCAGCTATGAGAATTTGACCAAAATGTTTTTCCGTATGCATGATCCGACTTCGTTAAACCGCCAGGGCAATGACATCGGCACGCAATACCGTTCGGAGATTTTTTATATGAACGACGCGCAGAAGGAGACGGCAGAGAAAGTCATTGCCATCGTCAACAAGGCCAAAAAGTGGCCGGCGCCGGTCGTGACAAAACTCGAACCCGCAAAACCATTTTATCAAGCCGAGAACTATCATCAGAAATACTTGGTGAAAAACCCTAACGGCTACAACGATCATTACGTCCGCGATTTTACATTTTAGAGGTAAGAGATGAGATTCCTATTGGTTATGCTTATGCTGTCCCTGTCGGCCCATGCGTGGGAGGCCAAGACATTCGTGAAGCCGTCAAAGGCAGAGTTAAAGAAGAAACTTTCGAGCCTCCAATACGAAGTCACTCAAGAAGAGGGGACCGAAGAGCCGTTTCACAATGAGTACTACGACAATCACAAGGCGGGAATTTACGTCGACATTGTGTCGGGCGAACCGCTGTTCAGCTCCACGGACAAATTTGATTCAGGTACGGGATGGCCGAGCTTCACAAAGCCCATCAAAACGGACGCGGTGACTTTTAAGGGCGATCATCAGTTGCTTTCGGAGCGCACCGAGGTCCGCAGTAAGTACGCCGATTCCCATTTGGGCCATGTCTTTGACGACGGACCCGCGCCGACGCACAAGCGGTTCTGCATGGACTCAGCCTCGCTGCGGTTCATTCCCGCCGCCGAGCTCAAGGCCAAGGGCTATGGCGAGTTCGCCTCACTCTTCGACGGCAAGAAGAAATAGCCTATTTACCACGCGGCTCGTCGTCGTGACCGTTTTCGTGGTCCTCATCGAGGTTGCGCGGATGCTGCTGATTTCGCGGCGGCTGCAGCGATTTCGGGTCGATTTGCCCTCCGCCAATATTGCCGCCGATGCGGTTTAGCGCGGCAAGGGCCGCGCTGGTCGACGGCTCCTGAGGCAATTCTTGTTCTCCTAGGCTGCCGGTGATTGCCTCTTCGAGTGCATTTAGATCGGGGCCCGCGGGTTTAGGCGGCCCGACAATCACAGGAGGAGCAGGTGGAGCTGCAGTTCTGGATAGGCCTTCGTTCGGAGGAGGAACAGTTCTGGCGGTTGTTCCCGATTTTCCGGCTCTGATTCCTATAATCACACGTTCCATTAGACTCGGATTCAAGATCGAACCCGGAATCGCGTCGACGTGTGCGACTTGCCATTGGCGCGTCCAATCGCCGATAGATTCCAAAAGCGTGTAGAAGTTTTTGCCCACGGCGAACCGGTACGTCGGCATATTCGTACCGGGCTTTTGCTCTTGGAGCGGAAAAACTAAATCCGTGTTGAGCACATCCTGGGCTTCTTCTAGCGTCAAAGGCATTTTCATTTCGACGATGACAATGTGATCGGCTGTGCCCAAACGGCCCGCCTCTGAACGGTCGGCCAAAATGGACTTTAAAGATTGACTGACAACTTGTTCAAACGTGCGGTCGAATTTGACCCGCGTAAAGCGATACTGCGCCCTGTACGGCGCCTCCATGTTAAGTATCCATCCGTCGGGATTCAAAATGTCTCCGAGAATGAGACCGACATCTTCATGGGGTATAGCTCGATAGGGGAAATTGTTGACGTCGGCGACATCGGCAAAATTGAATCGAACCGCGCCGTTTTCGCGCTCGATACTAAGAATATTCACGCGCTTGCCATGATTTTCGGGATCGCCCAACAACCAGCCCTCAGGCAATCGGCCGGGCTCAAGCTCGCGAATTCCTTCTTCAGGCATATCCATCTTTCCGCTCGCAACGACATACGCGCTGGTGGTTCCAAGGCGGCGTAGGGTAACGAACTCTGAGCGTGCGGTGGTGACATCGGTTGCAATGAAGTAGCCGGTCAGATTGGCGTCCAGCAATCTTTCACAGGCGTGATAATATGTACTCTCATTGTAGGCCGTATAGTTTCTGTCGGCGGCGAAGATTGGAACGACAAACACGAATAGAGCAAACATCACAAAGAGACGCGACCAATAGCCAGACATTGTTAATACCTCCAGAGAGTGACATGTCGCTTTCAACTCCGCCCCGGACGAATGTCAAGATCAAGCGCTCATGAGTTCGCAGATTTTATTTACAGAGCTGAGCTATTTTCCGAAAAGACAACTGATGGACTCGTCCCAACAATTGCAAATTGGCCAGCAGCTCGGCGGATGCCGAATACTTCGCAAACTCGGCGAAGGTGGGATGGGCGAGGTGTATGAAGCGTGGGAAGAATCCTCTAATCGACGTGTCGCAATTAAAATTCTCGCGCGCGGGTCGCTCGCGAGTGCTGACCTGGTCACGCGCTTTCGCAATGAGGGTCTCACACTCTCGAAAGTCAGTCATCCGAACGTCGTTTCGCTTTACGCGATCGGTGAAATTGACGGGCGTGAGTACATGACAATGGAGTATGTCGACGGTGTCGCGGTGAGCGCATTCTTCGATACGTACACTTGTTCACTGAAATCGACACTCGAGATGTTTATCCAAATGGCGGAAGGCCTGGCGTGCGCTCACGAAGCGAAAATCATCCACCGCGACATTAAGCCCGGTAACATAATCATTGATCAGTCGATGAACTGTAAAATCATCGACTTCGGCATCGCCAAGGTGAACAGCGATCAGTCACCGGACAGTAAGACGGCGAAAGATATCGTGATGGGCACCGTGAACTTTCTCTCACCGGAAGTGGTGATGGGCCGCGCGAGCACGGCGCTCTCGGATATTTATTCGCTCGGTCTCGTGTTCTATCATGTATTGACGGGAGAGATTCCCTTCGCGGGACAATCGAGCTTGGAAATTCTCGAGAAGATCCGGTCGTCTCCGCTCGCGCTGGATCCGCGCTTTAACGTTTTGTTTCCTGAAGATTTGCGCCAGATTGTTTTCCGCATGACGGCCAAATCGCCTAGTATGCGTTACCAGAGCGCGCGCGAAGTCGCCGAGGAATTGCGGCGCGTGGACTTTTCGCAATGGCCCGACGATCTCCTGGTCCCGCACTCACCACAGTGCAAGATCAGTAATCGCGATGAGATTTACACGTTCTGCCATGCACAAGGTTATGCGCTTCCCGAGATGCGCTTAATTGTCAATCTGGCGTCGATATTTGTCGACTCGTCCACCGAAGACGTGTTCATCGACCCTGCAACGATCGCTTTAGCGATCGCGCGGTTTAAAGCAGCAAAGGAACAGCTTGAATCGAAGCGGGCCGAAAACACGCGGCGGCTGCAGACCCAACCGCGCGCAGGGTCGCGGCCTAAGATGATGTGGTCGGCGCTCGGTGCCTTCTTACTCATCTGCACGGCGTACTTCACGAATGTCAGAGAATACGCCCCGATGGATGGCGAAATCATGGATATGTCGTCGCGCCGGGGAATGCATGTTCCGGAAAAGCCGCACTTTAAGCCGGGCGATCAATTTCATATCCGAGTGAGTCTGTTTGAAGCGACAGGAATGAGCCGCAAGTACACCGAAAATTGGACGGTCGTGAACGTTCAACCGGGCCGTGTCGATCTCTCGAACAACGGCCACGGCGAAATGACTTTGAGCGACGACTTTTATTTGCCGGCCTTGAGACTGAGCGGCGTCGCTGAGACCTCCGATCTCGAATCTCACCGTGCGGCCTCCAGCCCCTCGCTCTTCACCGTGCCGATTGGTACCGAAACCATGGACAAGGTGGAGATGACGCTTACTGAGAGCAAGCGCCACTGGGAATTCATTTGGCAATGCCATATGCAGATCGCTCCGCCGACCCCGTGGAAGCAAGATATGCTTAAGACCTACCGGATCATTTGCTCGAGTGAAGATGGGCCGATACTCAGCGACAGTTACCTCTATGCGCCGGCACTGCACTTTTGGTTGAGCCGCGATTTACTTTTGCGGGACGGACTTACGCACGCGCATTACGAACTAATCGGAAATGAGCTGGCCCACTGACGTCTTAGGCGGCCGGCGCAGCGACAAAATCACCATTCCACTGACCGCCAAGAACATAGACACTGCAAGAATTGAAATCATCACCGGCCAATCGATCACTAGGTGCGATTCGAATACAAAGTGAGTCACGGTTGCCGCCATCGCTAATGAAAGAAATGATCCCAAACCGATTCCGATTAAGCAGAGGGCCCCGTAAGTCAGCAATTGAACGGCCAAAATATCGCGCGGGCTTAGACCGAGCACGAAAAGTTGCATCCAATCCTTTTGCGTACTGAGAAGTTGGAAGAGCAGGATCATCAGAAAGACAAAGAGCCCGAGGGCCATGCAAAGTCCGCTCGCAAGTTTTAGGCCCGAGCCGAGCTTTTGAAACAAGTCCGCGGCGCTATCAAGCGCCTCCTGAACGTTGATGGAACTTACATTCGGGAAATGTTCGGAGATTAACGACTGCATTTCGCCGGGCTTGATTTTGGCGTCGCCGTTGACCGTCATGATCCATGTTTTAGGCGCCTCATTGAGGACGCCGCTTTTGAACAAAATAAAAAAATTGGGCTGGAAGGTATCCCAGTTGATTTCGCGAATCGAGGCGATTTTGGCATTGAGTTCGAGTCCCTGCACGTCGAATTGCAGATCATCGCCAAGCTTCAGTCCCAGGCGCTCGGCATATCCTTGCTCGACCGAAATTTCGGCGTTCTCCCAGGTGTGGCCCATTTGCGCCCACGGTTTTCCGCGCACAACGGTTTCACTGGGGGCAAGGTCCTCGCGATACGAAAGATTGACGCCGCGGTTGCGGAAGCGTGAATTGTTCTCGTCTTCGCGGGTTGTCCATGTACTAAGGTGCGCGCGTTCATAGGGCTTGCCGTTGACTTTCAAAATGCGCGCGCGAATAAACGGCGAGGATTGCGAGGCTGAGAGGCGGTGTTCCTTTAAAAACGCTTTCAGTGGGTCGAGCTGCTCATCCTGAATGTCGAGCAGAAAGAGCGCGGGCCGCACAATTCCGGCGGGTGTTTCCAGTTCGCGCAAGAGCGTCCCTTCTAAATTTGGGATCAATTGGGACAGAAGCCCCGACATCGCACTGACCGTAACCAAAAGCACCGCTAGCGAGCGGCGGCGGTCCCATTGCGACAGCGCCAGATGCAGCCGCCATCCGGCGCGCCGCCGGGCGAGCGCGATCACCCGCACGGTGACAAAGCCGAGTCCTGCGGCGAGGGCAATTGTGCCGAGGAGCGCCGCGAGAAAAATAAGAGTCACGCGCCAGCTTCGCGCCTGTAAAAGCGTGAGCGCAAAAAACAAAGTGCTCGACGTCAGTGTGAACGCCATAAAATCCGAAACGCTGGCGGTGAGGGGCGAGGTGCCTTGAATCAATTGCAGCGGCGGTTCACGGCCCACCGCCCGCAGCGCAGGAAACATCAGGAGCAATCCCGCCAGTGGTCCGACCAAAATCAAAAGCAGAGTGCTCGACCAATGCCACGACAAGGTAAAACCCACCGGCAACGACGCTTGCACGAATGGCAAAACCGTTTGCGCCAGCGCCCAGGCCAAAATTCCGCCGCCGAAGACTCCGAGACAGAGAATAAAGATGAGCTTAAGTAAAAGATATTTGAGCAATTCGCGGTCGGTGAAGCCAAGGCATTTCAATATTCCGGCCGACGTGCTCTCGAGACTCAACCAGCGCCGACCTAAATAATAGACGCCGATCCAACCGAGAGTGAGGGTCACCAGTCCCGTCAGCCCCAGAAAGTCCATGAGCCGGCTCAACACCCGAAACGAACCTTGTTCGAGGTCCGTCGGCACGGTCACTTGTAGGGCGGTGTCCGGCAGAACCTTTTCAACCCGAGCTTTCAGATCGCGGGGGACTGGCGAAACGGCGGCAAAGAGCTCCTCCGACAGTGTAGACCCGAATTGAACAAGCTTCGTATCGCCAAGAAATTTGCGCCCGACAAAAATCCTTGGCGCCATCATACCGAAGCGGAAGGTCTGTGTCGGATCTTTGCGGATGACTCCATCGATCGTAAACGTCGCTTCGCCGATTTTGAGCGGATCTCCGACTTTCACATTGAGCAACGTCAGAATATCGGGCGCCACCCAGGCCCGGAGCCCTTCGTTCAACTCTCGGCCGGTATAATTCGCCGTCGATCCTCCGCGCTCGACTTTCAATTCGCCAATCAAAGGATACACATCGTCGAGAAAGCGCACGGCGGCCAAACGCGAGAGCGGCTTCGGGCCGCGGCGGCTGGCCATCGCGTACATTTCGGTCATCGAACTAAAACGCGCATTGGGAGAGAGCGCCTCATGCACCCTTTGTTTCTCGTCGTCAGTGAGTGGACGGCGCGCCGAAACGGACAAGTCCGCCGTGAGAATTTCCTGGCCTTCGGCTTCCAGCGTTTGGGTCAAACTGCCGCGAAAGACATCGACGATCAATAGACCGCTGACCGCAAGGCAAAGGCTCATGACCCAAAGGCCGAACAAACGCCGCTCGCGCCACAAAGAATTGGCGATTAAATTCAGGAGGACCACAACCGGCCTTGTTTGAGCGTCAGCACGCGATCACAGCGGCCGGCCACATCCTGCGAGTGCGTCACAATCAGCGCGGTCTGCCGCCGCTCGCGCAAGACTTGAAACAGGACTCCGAGAACTTGCTCGCCGGTTTTCACGTCGAGGCTGCCGGTCGGCTCGTCGGCCAACACCAAAGCCGGGCGGTGGATCAGCGCGCGCGCAATGGCCACCCGTTGTTTCTCGCCGCCGCTCATCTGATTCGGCAAGTGCTGAAGGCGGGCGCCGAGTCCCAACTGCTCGAGGAAGAGCGCCGACTCAGTGGCAAAATCCTGGCGGCCGAGCAAGCGCAGGGGCAGCGCTACGTTTTCGTCTGCGCTAAGGTAAGGAATCAAATGATAGTGCTGGAACACGAAGCCGAGATGGGCTTTGCGAAACCGCGCCCACTGGTCATCGCTCCACGCCGAAGTACCGCCGCCGTTCCAAGAAATTTCGCCAGCCGTCGGTTTGTCAAACCCTGCAGTCAACGACAGCAATGTCGATTTTCCGCTTCCGGATTCGCCGACGATCGCGAGAATTTCGCCTGGCTTCACGTCTAACGACAGTCCATCAAGAATTTTAAGCGGCGTCGCACCTTGGGTAAAGATTTTTCCGACCGATTGGAAGCTAAGGCTCATAGATATTTTTGGATGTCGCGAAATACGGTGTTCGCGAGAATCTCATGTCCTTTGGCATTTGGATGAATTCCGTCAGCTTGATTCAAGCTTTTATCGCCGGCGACGCTTTCGAGCAAAAACGGAACTAAGGGAATTCCGTATTTCTTAGCGAGATTGGGAAAGACCCCGTCGAAAGCCTTTTTGTAGTCGGCCCCGTAGTTAGGCGGCACTTGGATGCCGACCAAAATGACTGTCACTTTATTTTTCTGGCACAGCTCGATCGCCTTGGCGAGATTCGCCTGCATCGCCTTAACCGGCGATCCGCGCAGGCCGTCGTTGGCGCCGAGCGCTAGTAAAATCATGTCTGGTTTTTGTTTCAGCTGCCATTGCACCCGCGACACAGCGCTTGCGGAAGTTGCTCCGCTGATTCCCGCATTGATGACGGCCCATTTCTTGCCGGCCGCTTCAATTTTAGATTGTAGCTGGAACGGATAGGCTTCCTCATGGGTCACGCCCAAGCCTTCGGTCAATGAATCGCCAATGATAATCATCCGTTTCACTGGTTCCGTGGCGAAACCACATGATGAAAAAGCCATTAACAAAAGCAGGCTCAGGACGCGTCGAAACATCCAATTATATTAAGTCCGCGGCTTGTCTCGGTCATCGAAAAATGAGAAGTTCGCCCAGATGATGAATCGCGCCTTTTGGCTCCTCAGCGTTTTCGCCGTCTTGACGGGCTGCAAGACTACGGCTCCTACGATCTCAGCGATTCCCTTAGCGCCGTCTGATGAAATGCGGCAAATGGGGGAGAGTTTTGCCACGCTGTTACCTATCACCCTGGACCCCTTGCACTTCAACGATCCAAAGAACCAAGGCTTAATTGATCAAGAGGTCACGCGCTTAAGTCATTTCGCGCATGCCGTTCACGCCCAGTCTTCCAGCGGAGATCCCAGCTTCGAATTTATCAGCCAGAAGTTCGCGCAAGAGATGAGCGAGGCCAAGCATCAGTTGCAAACCGGAAATCACAGTTACGCGCGCTTTTTAATCCGTGGCGCAAGCAATTACTGCATTTCCTGTCATACACAGACGGACCGTGGTCCACATTTTCTAGAGCGCCCCGAGGCGGACTATTTCAGCAAACTGAACGCGCTCGACCGGGCCAATTATTTAATCGCGATTTGGAATTTCGACGGTGGTTTGAAAGAGTACGAAAAGGCGATGAGCAGCCCCGACGCTGCGATGCTGCCTTACGCGAGTTTAGAGAGCGCGACGCTCAAAGCGCTGGCGGTCGCTGTGCGTGTAAAGAAAGATCCCGCGCTCGCCGAGGCCATCGTGACCCGCATCATGTACTCGAAATGGGCGCCGGTCTATCTGCAGCTCACTGCCAACAAGTGGAAAAAGAGCATTCAGGAATGGAAGAACACGCATCGGCCGGCGCGTACACTCGACGACGCCAAGGAGCTGATCACCAAGGCGTGGAACGCGCAAATGGAGTCACCGCTGAGCCGTTCCGGTTTAATCGAGTCACTGCGCGCCTCGAGCATTCTGCATGAACTGCTCGCCCAGAAAAAGCCGGGCAAAGCCTACGCCGAAGCTCTTTACTATGCGGGCTTGAACGCCGAAAGCTTGAAGGACCTGGACCCCTTCCTGCTGAACGAAGCTTATTTCGAAGCCTGTGTAAAACATTTCCCCCATAGTGAGATCGCCAAGAATTGCTACCTCCGGCTGGAGGGCGCACAGATCGCCGACTACAGCGCCTTCGATGGCATGCCGATGCCGCAAACTGTGCGCGAGAACCTCGCCTCCCTCCGCAAACTCGTCGAACCCTTCTAAGCAAAACAAGATCCTAACAATTTGGTTTAACCAGATTGCTACCATTGAGTCATGGGGGTGCAGGATGGGAGCAACAGCAACGGCTAAAAACCTGTTTCGCACGTTTCAAGAGGTGCGGCAGAAAAAGTCTTGGTATCAACGGGTCCGCGAATATCGGGGATTTGTCCCGATCAAATACGAAACCGACGATTTTCTCGTCAGAACCGCCCAAACGGGCCGTGAACTGTTCAAAGTTCTCGAACTCAGGCACGAAGTATTTATTGAAGAGTGGCAGGGAAGGCGCGCCTTCCATGGCCTTGACGTCGATAATTTCGACTTCAGCGCCGATCATCTCATGATCGTCGACAAACGTATCGATGAAGTGGTGGGAACTTACCGGCTGATGTCTTCGCACTTCACGCACAACTTTTATTCCTCGAGCGAATTTGAACTCATTGATTTTGTACGCCTTCCCGCGACCAAACTCGAAATGGGCCGCGCCTGCGTTCACGCCAATTACCGCGACGGACGCACCATCGATTTGCTGTGGAAAGGCCTCACACGCTACGTGTTTGCCACAAAAACCGAGTATCTCTTCGGCTGTGCGAGCATTAAGAGCATGGACGCCCCGATGATCGGCAAGGTGTACAAATCACTGCGCGATCAAGGTGTGTGGAGCGACGAATTCCGTTTCCGCCCGCACTGGGACTACCAGTTCCCGGGCTTTGCGATGAACGTCGATGACGGCTTGAATCCTCAGGAAAAACGCGAATTGCTCCCCGCGCTATTGCGCTCGTACCTGCACGCGGGTGCAAAAGTGTACGGATGGCCGGCTTTGGATCGAGACTTTGCTTGCACGGATCTTTTGACCATCCTAGATTGGAGGCACTTGAACCCACGCTTCCAATCTCGGTTCTCAAAGGATGAATGCGCCCGATAGTTACGCTTGTTCGTGTTCTAGGCATGTTTCTACTGATTGCCGTGTTTTTAGCCCATATGAGTATTATGTGGCTATTTTTGCGCGACCGCTGGAGCCGTGTGCGCTGGAGCAATCGGCTTCTCGGCTACTATGCCGAAATCGGACTGTGGATCACTGGAGTCAAAGTTAACCCTATCGGCCTCGAACACTTGCAACACATCCGCGGTGGGCTGTTCGTCGGCAATCACGTCGGGTATACGGATGTCCTGTGCATTAGTTCTCAGGCGGCGACATGCTTCGTCACTTCGCAGGAGGTTAGGCGGGCGCCGGTGCTCGGTCAGGTCTGCCAACTCGCGGGCTGTCTTTTTGTCGAGCGCCGGAATAAGCAAAATATCATGAATGAAATTGGCGAAATTCGTGACGGGCTCCAAGTCGGCCTCCACGTCGCGATCTTTCCGGAAGCCACAAGCACGAATGGCGAAGCTATCTTACGTTTCCGCAAGCCGCTGTTCAAATCGGCGATCGATTCGGGCAGGCCGGTGATTCCGTTTTGCGTGAACTACCGGACCGTTGGCGGAAAGCCCATCACTAAAAAAAATCGCGATAGCGTATTCTGGTATGGCGACATGGATTTCCTGCCGCACTTATGGGAGCTGTGCGGTAGCGGGGGAGTGACGGCCGACCTGCACTTTCTTAAACCGATTGAGACCGAGCTCAAAATGGATTTGACCGAGCTTACGGAGCGTGCGCAAGCCGCGGTCGAATCCGTTTTTACTCCCGTGAGAGACTAATGGCTCGCCGAACTCCCTTTGTCGGCATTAGCCTTCGCCTCAATTGAAATCGAGCGCGGTTTCGCGAGTTCGAGTTTCGGCAATGTAATTTCTAGGACGCCGTTTTCATAGTGCGCTTGAATCTTGCCTTCGTTGACATCTTTGGGCAATTGGAACGAGCGTTCAAATCGTCCAAAGCTGCGTTCAATGCGCTGAAACATTTTGTCGTCTTTCTTTTCCGTGTGCGTACGCTCTCCGCTCACCGTCAGACGCCCATTCTGCGAGTCGATCTTGATGGCGTCTTGGGGAACTCCCGGAACGTCTATACTCACCAGATACGCATTGTCCGTTTCATGCACATCCACTGCGGGGGTGAATGCACTTGTGCCATCTTTGCGGCCCTGCGGAGCACGCCAAACTTCATCTAGAGCCCGCTCCACTTCGCTCATAAAATCCCATACTGAACCGGAACCATACGTTGTTAAATCTCGAGACATAAGTCCTCCTTGGTTGATACTTCCTACAATTGAAATTTGTGTTGGCTTTAAACGCTGTCAAGGTCCACGTATGGTCCAGCCCGCGCAAAAATTTGAAATATCTACTCTTGTGGAAATGCGCGCCAAACACGACAAATGAGTTCATAAAAACATCAGAAGAATTCGTAAGTTAAGGAGCACGCATGACATTTCGCCCAGGGTTGCAACGGGGTCTTATTGTCCTTTTATCCGCAGCACTGTTTGCCACCGTCGCGCCTTTCGCCGGTGCATCGACAAGTAGTCTCGCGGTCTGCGATACACGTCTCGATCCGATTAAACCAATTACGTTGAGAACATTGCGTGAAGCGAACACGGCACATCTCGCCACGGTTTATAAACAACATCCTGCACCCGGGTTCGACAACATTGAAGTTGAAGTGAAGAACGAACAAGTCGGTGAAATCGGCCCGCGCGCTCTCCAGCAAATTCTCGGTTCAAATTATAGCTTCCTGTCCACCCCGGCCCCCAAGGCCGCAATGGATGCCGCGGCCGGCTTGATGGAAGAGGGGCGCTCTATCGTCGTTCATAAAGATATTGAATGGCATGGCCGACGCACGAGTACGGCGGTATTTGCCAGCTTGCCGAAAACGTTGAAGCCCAATCCAACGGGCAAGCTTGTGGGTGCCGAATATCCGGTTGTTTACGTTCACCTTCATGGTGGTGGAACGCCCACCGCGACCGGCATGAATGCGATGAGTATTGGCCAGGCTCTGGCCGCTAAGGGTATTCCGATGATCGCTATGGACTTGCCCGGCCACGGGCGCGCGACTCGTAAGATTGATGGCCTCACCACATTCCAAGATCAGATCGACTGGGTCATGGCTTTGGTGGATATGTTGGTGAATCAGAAGGTGAAGATCATTTTCTCCGGTCACAGCTGGGGCTCCGAGTTTACGGCGTTCATGCAGCGCCAGTCGACAAATCCGCGTTATACGCGTGTCGGCCGGTTTATGACGGTCTCGCCTCCGATTGATGTCAGTGAAGGTGGCGATGAGCAGATCACGGCCGAATTCGAACGCCAATTTGAAAAAGGATACGAGCAGCTCGAAAAGCTGGCCGCGAAGGGCGACTTCGATTTCATGAAGAACACGATCCGCAACGGAAAGACGTCGACAGTGGGTGGGCTATTCACCGCCTTCACATCGATGGATTATAAGATGCCGGTTTTGCCGCCGGCCGAATACGCGAAGTTGAAGCCGAGTGACGACATCGAGGGTGGCGGCGATATCATTACTTACTTGGGGCGCGAAAAGGCGGCGAAGGCCATCTTCCCCAATATTCAAATTCTTCCGCCCATGCCGAATTGGAAATCTAAAACGCCGCAAGAAGTTTTCATCACTGGTCACACCAATGTGTGGGATGCCTATATTCCCGAGTCTGTGAAAGTGGTCAACGGAGTGCTTAAGGGCGACTCCTTTATGTACGAACTTTTCACGCGCCGTGCGTTTGAAGTCGCCGGCACGCAGAACATGGGCGCCGACAATGCCGACTTTGCCGAAAAGCTGGTCGATGAGATGGCACGCGATTGGTCAAACTTTTTCTTGTTCCGCCAATACGTGAAGTCGCGTGACGAATATGTCAACGTTGCCTCGAATGTGCAGAAAGAGTGGCAGGCGAAAAAGGACGCGTTGGATGGATACATAGCCTTTGTATCGGCCCGCAACCAAAAGTTGCCGGCAGACATCAAGGCGCGGCAGCTCGAGGCTCTCGCCAAACTGCGCGCGGATCTGGGAATCGCCGACGACATCGCCCCTGAACGTGCGAAAGTGGAAATTGAATTGCACAAACAACCGGATTTGACACCCGACCGCCGAGCAGTTTTGCAAGCGTACATGGACAAAGTGCGCGACGCGGAAGCTTCGGTGACGGCTGAAACATTCAAAGATCCCGAGTGGGATAAAGATGTTGAAAACCTGAAGAAGAAATACGGCCAAGCTTTAGCAGCGGCCGGTGTGGCGGATATTCATCAGTATCGTCCGGTCCTCGAGGAGCTTGCGAAGAAGTGTGACGAGCGCAAAGCTTATATGCAGCAGGTCCAGGCTAAGTTGCGCGATATGGAGACCCGCGGAGAGGACACGTCTCAAGTTCGCGGCGAACTCGCGCTTTTGCCGACCAAAGAAGACCGTGAGCAGGACAAGAAGAGATCGGGCCTCGCCAGTCTCGATCAAGAGTACAAAAAGTCCGCACGCGCTCACCAGGGCCGTTTCGGAAAGGCCCGCGATGCGGCCGTCGATGCGATTCACAAACCCGAAGGCGTCGCCGATTTCGGCAAAGCATTGCGCTTGCTTGAACTCGACCGCACAAACGACCGCGCCGGAAAGCTCCAAAGTTATGTAGACAAAGCTCCGGGCGCGATCGCCCAAGCCGAGAAAGACGAACGCCAGCGTGTGGCCAATGAAGAAGCCGCCGATAACCGGCCCGAAGGTGTTGCCGATCTGGCTTCAGCACAAGCTCTCCGCGGCGATATCGATGCCATGGAAAACTTCGTGTACTGCCCGAAAGACGACGCCGAAATCTGCGCCTTGGTGGCGAAGATCAAAGATCTGACGGCGAAGCAAATTACCGTCCAAAATGAACGCACGGGCAAACGCACCAAAGCGCTGAAAGATTGGACGGAAGTTTGGGGCAAAGAGAACTCGACACTCACATCGCCGGCTCTCGTGCAGTTCAGTGAAGACCTAGAGAAAGAGTATCAGCGCTACGAGTCCGTGCAGCGCGCGTTCGAGCATCCCTATCAAGATTGGATCCGCCAGTTGAAGGCGGAAGGACGTTTGACGGAGGCGGTGATTGTTGCCGGAACTCCGGATTTGCTCAAGTTGCGTACGGCCGCGCAAGCCGCAAAAATCCGCTTCGAGCAGATGAATGCCAAGGTGGAGACTCTGCGCGCGAGCGAAGCGATCGCCGGCCATTTGACCGGCGACGCCGAAGATGTTCAAAAAGCCACGGACACCGCGAAGTCTCTGTGGGGTAACAGCGTGACGAATCCCTCGCCAGACAGCTTGGTCGCGCAAGCGCGGGTGAGCGAAGACGAAACTGAGCAACAGCGCCGCAAAGCGAGTGAGCTCGCACAAGAATTGGATCGCACAAAGTGGGAGTACTCGCTGAAAATGGTGGAGCACGGACACACGCCGCCGAATCTTATTCAGCGCATTTCGATTCGTGACATGCTCGACTTGTCATATCCGGATCTGATCGCTCGTCTGCGTGAGGACGGCAGTCCGGTTCAGCGCGCCTTCCGCAACACGCTCTCGCAGTGGAACTCGTATTTATCCACTCTACGTGTTGAAGCCGGTTTGAGAGACAACAGCAACTACTAACGAAGTTTGACAGTAAAAATATGAGGGCGCATAAGCCCTCATATGAATCTACGTTATCTATTCCCAATCCTAATCGTGATGTTCTCTCAATCGGCTCTCGCGGGCTGGGAGGAGGGGGTTTCTGGCAGAGCCCCCGACAAGGCCGCGGGTATGCAGGCTTGCCAAAACCATTTTGTTCGGCATGTGACGTCGGGAGATTTTACTCAAATCGTGAACCTTGCCATTGTCGCACAGAACGTGAAGTCTGCAACGGTGATGGTGCAAGTCGAACTCGCGAGCGAATACACGACGATCCCCTTTCTCGAGGAGTTGGCGGCATCTTCTAAGGGGCTGATCATTCCCGAGGAGTTGCAGGTGATCTCGCGCAACGACAACAAGATGATCTTTGTAGCTCACGGAACCAGTGAGGGTCTGAGCACTTTATGGCAAAGGATTTGGAACTCTCCACATGTCCGCGATGCCGGCTTTCGTTTAGTCGATTACGCCCTGATACGCCCGCCCTTAGTGTTCCCGCACGAGGATATTCCTCTCGATGAAAACGGCGATTTGGCGGACGTAGATCAGGCCATTAATAACAAAATGTCGGCGCGAGACAAAGCCTTCGCGGTCTACAATATCGGTGAGGATCAGTTAGTCTTCTTTTTGCCCCGCACTCAAGTTGAAGAGGGATTTGACCCGGTTGTGTTGAGGCGAGAACGCCTCAAAGCCTCGGCGGTGCCGCGCACGCCGGTGTCGTGGTCGAATTGGTTGGTCAAGCGCAGCGCTGATTTCGATAAAAAGACGATTTTGTATATTGGCGATTGGGCAGTCGTCTCCTCGAGCGCGTACAAACGGCTATATGAATTGGACCGCCTGAATTCCGCGGATTTTCCGCCGGTTGATACTGACTTTACGGTCGCGTTATCGTCGTGCTTCGGTTTCTCCTGCGCTATCGAAGCGATTGCGTCGCCGCCAGCGCCGGTTGCGGTTCCCGCCGCGCCGGTGGCAAGCGCGGTTCCGGAAACAGCGCAAGCGCCCGCTGAAAGAGAGTCGATTGACCTTGGCGCCGTTAGATTGATCTTGCAGGTGCTGAGAGAAAATCGCGGCATGATTGGCGTGACAAAACCCGGAGGCCTTCAGGACTCGTTTCTGCATCTTGAGAAATTCGTGGCGGCGGCTGGACCGTCGGCGGTTGCGGCCTATCGCGAAGATATTGTGAAGGTCGGATTCTTGGATAGCGACTACAATCGGATTTTCCATCCGAGTCCCGCACAGGGACGGTTTGCGCAAGCGTGGCGCGCGTTCGTCGTGCGTGCGGGCCTGCGCTTTAACAATCGCATTCTAAGCGAGCGATGGGTGCGCGGTTCGATCTATGCGCTTCCTTCCGATATCTAGCCTGGCATTTAGGCGAGTCCAGCAGATGGGCTCGCAAAACAATTACAGTTTTGAACGTTGGCGCGATTGATTAGAATTGAGGGATGTTTCTCTTTCCAATCTTAGTGATTTTGCTGTCATTTCCCACCTTTGCTAAGGAGCGCTGCGATCCTCGCTGCGAAACGGCGAGTGTCGAGGGATTTTCAAAATACATCATTAATGTTGCCGATTATTTTGAAGCTCCGCCACGAGTTGCGGTCGACAGCTTGGATCAAGCGAGCCAGCATCGTTATGAGGCCACTGGCAAAATATATTGCACACTTTTAAATGGTCAGCAGACATACAAAGGCAGCGCTCAACTCACATATAAACACGATTTAATTACTACGGTGGGCCATTCGCTTATCAACATAGACGGCACAAACTGCCAAACACAGGCGAGACCTCAGGATTGTAAGTTCATCATTAGTGTCGGGGGAAAAACTCGCGAAATCGGGGTTGCTGGACTGGAGGGGACAGGCCTCTCGTGCCCGACTAAGAATGGCCCAAATGACGATTGGGCTGTGATGCGCCTTAAACAACCGATTGTCGACGTGCAGCCATATGCAATCGATCAGAGTCAAGCCGAGTCACTGTCGATTGGAACACGCGTGGCCGCCGTTGCTCATTCGGTTGATTTTAGATCGAAGGCCCAATATGAACTCGGCGCCAAGCATTTTGGAACATGCTATGTCTTGCAAACGTATGGGGGTTTTCCGCCCCGTACTGTCAGCACAGCCTGTGGGGCGTCTCATGGTTCTTCTGGAGGAAGTCTACTCTCACTCGACTCAGAGCCGGTTCTACTTGGAATTATGTCCCAAACGGGAGAAACCCTGGACCAGGCAAACGCCGCACAGGCTAAGGGAAAGCCACGTGTGCTGCATTGGAAAAAGGATGGAGACGGGACATACTTTCGAACTTTGACCGGGGATTTTCATTCCAATCTTCTCGAGGCGGGCGAAAAGTCTGCCGATTGATCTATAACTGTCCCAAAATGAGATTTAGTCCTCGACCCCATCAGATTTGGCCCAGTTACATGATATTCTGATTTCCTAATGGTGAATGAGCTGGAGTCCCCAATTGCTTCCTAGGCTAGCGTCTCTACTTTTCATTCTTGTAATTGGGCGAGTTGCTGTTGCCGACGCCATTATCGGCTGCCAACCTGACGGTCCCCAATATATTCCTTTTATGAATGCGTGCATGAGCTTCTGCCACCTTGGTGATGCTAGTTTTTGCCAGAATCTCTACATTGGTGAATCTATGCAACATGGTTGTAAAGACGGTTGGACTGGGTGCACACCCAGCGATGACCCGCCAAAACAAGCGCCAGCAGGCGTGATTTCACCAGCTTCAAAGTCACCCGCCCCCTCACCCAGGTCAGCGAGCGCTCCGCCGGCTGCAAGTCCGAAAAGCAAATCCACGCCATCTGGAGACCCAGCAAAGGATGCGTCGTCTTGCAAGCAGGCCGCAAAGGACGCTATTTCAGCCTGCCCCACATCGGTCGATTCGAGCGACGATTCGGATGCGCCATCAATTAGTTCAAAAAGTCTTCGTCAAACTTGTCAGTCAATGAAAGACTCCGCTAAGAAAGACGCCCAAAACCGAAACCAGCAGGGTCAAAGTTGTTACTCGGCCTACACGTCTTGTGTGGATACTTGCAATGGGGCCGGAGATTCGAGTACGGCAAAGATGTGTTCGAATTTGTCTTCGCGCATAGAGAACTATGGCAAAGACTCAGTGAGTAGTCTGAACGCTTCGAGTACGGGAAAAAATTGTGACGACAACACGAGTTCGGGTGGCGGTGGTGGCGGCATGCCCGACATGCCTCAGAACAATCAAGATCCCAATCAGCAGGCGCAAAACGCGCTTCAACAACAGCAAGCCAACGACCCCTACGGGTGCATGAGCAATCCGAACAGCGCCGCTTGCCAAAACTGCCAACTCAATCCGAATACGCCGACTTGCCAAGCGATGGCCAATGCGCAACAGCCTCCGCAGGGCAAAGCTGGTTTTCAAACGGCTAGTGCGAACGCCACTGACGCCAGTAAGTTCAACGTCGGTGATACGAACTCCAATCCCACAAACGCCGCCCCGTTTTCACTTGCTGACCAGCAAAATGCGGAAGCGCAGCAAATGGCGGCACAGGGAGCGGTAGTTCCGAATAATTCCGGCGGTCAGATCCCTGGGCAGACGGGTGGATCGGGTAGCCAGCAGGCGACGCTCGGAAACCCAAGCCACGGTTCCCCCGGGTCGCCGGGTTACCATACGGATATTTCCAACGGCTTTCAGGGCGGGACGGGTTTCTCGTACGGAAGCGGCGGTGGACCCACCGGCGCAGGAGCCGCATCTCCCTGGGTTAATGGCTCGCCCATCAAGCGTGGTTTGGCGAGCATCGGCGGTAAGGTTATGGACCTCAAAAAGTATCTTCCCGGCCAGCCGAAGTACAATCCCGCGAACCGCATCGAAGGCGGAGGCAAACGCATCAATCCTGAGATCAGCCCTTCAACCGCCGATCTCTGGATGAAACACACGACCCGCATTCTCGTGAATTGCAAACTAGGCCTCCTGCGCGATTGCAATCTGAACTAGCATTGGCCCAGCTTGAGACGCCCAAATGAAAATGGCTCTCACCTGACAATCCTGTGACAAACCCAACCCCCGGAAACGATAGTGTTTAAGCATGCTTCAGGACCTACGTATCGTTCATCGCCTTAAACCGGCCGTCTTTGGCGACGTGCCCGGAACGCGCGTTTTCGCGACGTGCTTGCGCAGTTTGGCGTTTGGCGAGGTGCCGGCACTTCCCGGTGACGAAGTGTATAGTGGCGAAGCCGCTTACCGCTTCTTGCTCGAAGTCGCCTGCGGCCTGAAGTCGCCGATCGTCGGCGAAACCGAAGTGTTCGGCCAATTCAAAACCTTCTGCCAGCAATGGGTGAAGCTCGAGCCGAAGCGCGCGCCGCTCATTCAGCGCTTGCTCAGCGATACGAAATCAATCCGCAGCGAACACCTCCTGAATATGGGCGTGCAGTCCTACGGCAGCTGGGTGCGCAGCCGTTTGCGTGATCAGCGCGTCCACATTCTTGGCTCCGGCCAATTGGTTTCCGAAATCTATCCGTATCTGGCGAAGCAGAACCGCGATGTAACATTGCATGTCCGCAATCTCGCGCGCGGGCCGGAGGCTCCGAAGCGTCTTCTCGAGTCGCAGGCCTTCGATTCGGGCGCCTTGATCATTGCCGCTCCGATGACGGCCACCGAAATTCGCGAGTGGTTAAATGGCAAAACGCCGACTCAGATTATCGATTTGCGCGACACGTCCACTGACGATGCGCTCAATCTTTCGAGCGAGACATCGAAGCTCAGATGCATTTTCAAAGAAATTGAAAAGACCAAAGCGGTTTTGGCTCCGCGGTTAGAGACCATCCGCGCCGAAATCCGCGACCGGGCCGTGAAGGCCGCCCAGCAGTCGCAAATCCGTCCCCAGGGTTGGGACGACCTATGCGCCTAAGAGTCGGTTCGCGCAAGAGTGATCTTGCGCGTTGGCAGGCCGTGCAGGTGGCCCGCGCACTTGAAACCTTGCCGGAAAAACTCGCTATCGAATTTATTTTCAAAGCCTCACTGGGGGATCAAGATCTCGATACGCCTTTAGCCAATATGGGCGCGAAGGGCGTGTTTACCGAAGACTTCTTGCAGGACCTTGTCGAGGGGCGCACCGACCTAGTCGTGCACTCCTGGAAAGACTTGCCCGTTGAGGCCCGCACCGACACCGAAATTGCGATGACGCTTGCCCGCG
>Ga0265338_10002036_pt1 | contig 31293 bp, 24 predicted proteins | sample 42126metaG_FD_193579 | JGI IMG/M metagenome (GOLD analysis project Ga0265338, IMG submission 193579) | Rhizosphere microbial communities from Carex aquatilis grown in University of Washington, Seatle, WA, United States - 4-21-26 metaG | ecosystem: Host-associated > Plants > Roots > Rhizosphere...
AAGACTGATCAAATCCTTGATGATAAATTTATAAATTTATTAAATAAAAATATGTCTTTTAAAGTATTATGCATAGCACGACTTGCACCACCCAAAAGATTTGATTTATTTTGTGATATTGCAAGTAGGATGCCTGATGTTTCTTTTTATTGGATAGGTAATCAATATCAACCTGATAATCTACCCTCCAATCTATCATGTTTTGGGGAAATCAAAAATGCAGCGAGACTAAATAAGTATATTGATTTATTTATTTTACCTTCAGATTATGAAGGTTTACCTATTTCAATCATTGAAGCATTAAGTTTTGGTAAGCCTGTAGTGGCATCGAATGTTGGTGGAGTGCCTGATATTTTAGACAGTAAAAATGGATTCGCTGTTGAGAACACCACAGATGCTTTTTGTTTGAAAATAAGATTTTATCAACAAAATAAAGTTGAATATGAAAAAGCTTGTTTAGCTGCGCTATTAAGTTATGAACGAGAATTTACGCTTGACAAAATGGTAAACCATTATGAAAAAATGTACTCCGAATTATTATAAAAGTATTGCATGAAAAAAATTTGTGTTGTTGGAGGTTCCGGTTTTGTCGGAACAAGGCTTATAGATTTATTGATTAAACAAGTGGATGTTAAGATATTTGATAAACAAAATAGCAATGCATATCCAGAGCTTGTAACAATCGGGAATGTTTTGGATAAAGATGCTTTAAAACTTGCATTAAGAGGTGTGGATCTCGTGGTATTATTGGCCGCCGAACATAGAGACGATGTTTCACCAACATCATTATATTATGATGTAAATGTACAAGGTGCAAGCAATGTATTGGAAGCAATGGATGCCAATGGTATTAATAATATCGTCTTTACAAGTTCTGTAGCTATCTATGGTTTGGATAAAAATAATCCAGATGAAACTCATCCGGCCGATCCCTTTAATCATTATGGTAAAAGTAAATGGCAAGCAGAAGAAGTGTTGCGTGTCTGGCATCAAAAAAATAAAGATACTTCCCTTACGATTATTCGGCCTACCGTCATATTTGGCGAAGCAAACCGTGGAAATGTGTATAATCTATTGAAACAAATAGCTTCCGGTAGATTTCTGATGATAGGAGGAGGGCGTAATGTAAAATCAATGTCTTATGTAGGCAATATAGCCGCATTTTTAAAATATTTGATAGAAACACAATCGGTTGGTTATCGTATTTTTAACTATGCAGATAAACCTGACTTTACTACTCAAAATTTAGTGGAGAATGTAGAAAAAGCTCTTGGACGAAAGCTCCCTCCTATTCATATTCCTTATGCTTTAGGACTCCTTGGTGGATATGGATTTGATGTATTAGCTTTCGTAACCCGTAAAAAGCTTTCTGTAAGTAGTGTGCGAGTTAAAAAATTTTGTGCTACTACAGAGTTCTCGTCTAAAAATATTCAAACAATCGGTTTTGTTGCTCCATATTCCATAGAAGAAGGATTACAACGCACTATCAAAACTGAGTTTATGTAAATATTGGTGGTATATTTTTGGATCTAACTATTTTAAATTTGTATTACCTACTTTGCTCATTTATGCCAATTTTTATATATTTTTGTTCACTTTAATAATTGTATCGGTATTTATTTACACAAAAAACTAAAATAGAAAGAGTTAAAGATGGAAACAGAAAATAAAGAATTGGATTTGTTCGATTTGTTGGGGAAAGCATTTGCTGTGTGTAAAAATGGTATTAATACTGTAGGAAATGGTATTCTTTGGTTAGTTCGGTTTAAGTTGAAAAATTGGATTGTGTTAAGTGTTTTTTTAATGGCAGGCATTGCTTTCGCGTATTATTCCTATTTACCTAAAAATAGAAAGTTTAATGCGGAGTTTAGATTGCAAGTTAATGGCACTAACAGTTTTGCTGTTTATGATATTATTAAAGCCTTGGGTCAAACCATTGATGTAGATAGTGGTAATAAATCATTTGCAAAAACGATAGGTTTAAAACGAGATATTGTATTACCACTAAGAACTATTGAACCATTTTATATTATTGACTTAAATAACAATAAAACACCTGATTATGTGGATTATGGTAATAGTTTCAAAGAAGACACGCTAAATTCTCGTATGAGTAATTTTTTACAAATAGTTATTACAGCTAAAGGGAAAACAAATTATAATGCAATTCAAAAAGGGATAATTGATTACCTAAGGAAAGATCCTTATCTAAAGAGAGAAGAGGTAGAACGGATTAATAGCCTAAAGCAAGATATAATAACACTGGACACAGAAATAGCCGCTTTAGATAGCATGAGACAAGAGGAATTTAAAAATAATAAGTTTGCCATGAGTTTTGATAAAACTTCGCTGATTATTCAAAAACCAACTTATCATACCGATATTATTGACTTAAAGAAAAGACGGTTAAATCTTCAAGAGAATTTAGATGTACAACGCGAAGTTGTTACTGTTTATTCTCAAGTTGTTGTTAATCCTGTCCGTACTGATAATTATATTTTCATCAGTAGAATTGTAGCTGTTTACCTCTTTGGGTTTATATTGGTGTTATTAATTGCATACAGAAAAAAAATAAAAGAAGTATTAAAACCATAGTATTAGGGATAAATATAAGAAGCTGTTGCATTTTTCATGCAGCAGCTTTTTTTTGTTAAGCAAAGTGAGATTTTATAATGACTTTTTTGATATTTTTTCTACTTTTGTATTCGACAATAGCAATATATAGAATACAATAATAATATGTATATATAACGATGACCAATATATTAAATTTGTTTCATAGCCTGTTTTTAGCTTATCCTTTTCTAATAATAATAGTGTCGTTTATTATTGGATTTATAGCTATGCCCTATGTGCTACGAGTTTCTATTCGGAAACAAATGGTAGTAAAGCCCAACAAACGAACTTCTCATAAAGGAAATATTCCTAATGTGGGAGGGATTAACATTTTCACCTCTTTTATTATATCCTATCTACTACTTACCGTTTCCGGTACGCTTGATTCTTCTCGTTTTTTGTTGGCCGGCATGTATTTAATTTTTATAGTTGGTTTTTTTGATGATTTAATTGCATTCTCTCCAAAGAAGAAGCTTATTGGGGAACTTGTTGCCGGTTTTATATTAATTGTAATTGCAGATGTTCGGTTAACAGATCTTCAAGGATTTTTGGGGATAGGACAAGTTTCTGTTTGGATAAGTTATGCAACCTCATTTTTCCTTTTCTTATTAATTATAAATAGTTTAAATTTAATTGATGGGGTAGATGGCTTGGCTACAGGTATTGGAATGCTTATCTGTGCATTTTTTGGAATTTATTTTCAACTTGTTGGGCAAAGTTTAAATAAACCGGATATATTGAATTTATCTATAATGGCTTATAGTTTAATTGGGTCATTGGCTATATTTTTTATATATAATGTATTTGGCAAGCGATCCAAAATTTTTATGGGGGATTCCGGTGCTTTGGTATTGGGTTATATTGTTTATGTACTTGTAATTAAGTTTTGTGAAATAAATCTTCAGCCTCCTATATCTGAATATTATGTGCGTTGTTCACCGGCTGTTGCAGTATGTGTATTAGCCGTACCGTTATTTGATACTTTGAGGGTGATGATAACCCGTATTAAAAAAGGATTCTCTCCTTTTAAGCCGGATAAGAATCATATGCATCATTTGTTGTTAAGTATAGGACTGAAACATAGACAAGTTACTTTTGTCCTTGTTTCAGTTAATCTCAATTTTATAGTTTTAGGACTAATTGGACATGGGTGGAAAAATAGTATTTTAGTACTATCAGCTATAGCTTTGGCAGCTATTTATACGCTAATACTTTGGACGGCTGTAGATAAACACAACAAAAGGTTACCAAAGAGTGAAATAGTTTAATTTAGATATATTTTCGTATAACAATAAAGGCTGTCCATTATGGACAGCCTTTATTGTTATACTTTAAATGGCATCTTTTTTAAATAAGGTATTGTGAGCTTATCGACTGGTTATTATAAACACGACGAATTGTATCTGCAAACATATCCGCAATGGACAATACTTTTATTTTACTGCAGTTTTTATTATAAGGAATTGAATCAGTTGTAATAAGTTCTGTTAAAGCAGAGTTTTCTACCGTTGTGCTTGCCGGATCAGATAACATTCCATGACTAACCATTGCGCGAACAGATTTTGCACCAGCCGCTTTCATCATGTCGGCAGCTTTTGTTAAGGTTCCAGCAGTGTCAACCATATCATCTATAATCAATACATCTTTCCCTGCAACATCACCAATAACCTTCATTTCACTTACTTCATTGGCGCGTTCTCTAGATTTATGGCAAAGTACTAGTGGTACTTCAAGATATTTAGAATATGAACCGGCGCGTTTTGACCCCCCAACATCAGGAGTTGCTATAACTAGACTATCCGTATTCAAGGATTCTTTTATATGTTTAACAAAAATAGTTGAAGCATATAAGTGATCTACCGGTACATTAAAGAAACCTTGAATTTGATCTGCATGTAAATCCATTGTGATAAGTCTATCAATTCCAGCAACACTAAGTAAATCTGCAATTAACTTAGCTCCAATTGATACGCGTGGTTTGTCTTTGCGATCTTGACGAGCCCATCCAAAATATGGAATAACAGCAATAATTTTATATGCAGATGCTCTTTTGGCAGCATCAATCATCAATAAAAGCTCCATCAAATTATCCGTATTAGGAAATGTAGATTGTACCAAGTAAACATAGCACCCTCGTATAGATTCCTCGTATGAAACAGCAAATTCTCCATCGGCAAATCGCTGAATATTCATTTTACCAAGTTCGCAGTTGAGACTTGCACAAATTTTTTCTGCTAGATACTTTGAGTTTGTTCCTGAAAATACTTTGATTGGTGCTTCTTTGCTCATTATTATTTGTTTATGGTAAATAGATAAAAGCTTATTCTCATTTCTTCGTGCAAAGGTAAAAACATATCAGATTTTATTAGTAAAGAACCATGAAAAGTTTATTTATTTGTTCAATTTATATATATATTTAATATGTTCTTTTATGTAATATTCTTTTGATGATTAATTTCATGGTAAAATAGAAAAACAGTATATTTGCAATCTTTATAATAACAGGTTCATTTTTATTTATTTCTTTGGTATTTAGAACAATTTTCATTTTCTTTTACTGCATGATAAAAAAACTAGTCTACACATTTATTTTAGTTCTTCTTTTTTCTTCTTGTGTTACAACAAGTAAGGTAAATTATCTACAGGATTTGGGTAAAAAAAAATCACCATCTAATACACTAAATTCACTTGAAGAGTATAAACTTAGAGTGGGAGATATGGTGTATATAAAAATATCTACACTAGATGAGGATTCCAAGAATCTTTTATCAGGAGGTTCACAATCATCAGGAGGTCCACAATCTGTTTCTAACAATTCGTCGTCTGATATTTATTCATACACTATTTATTCTGATGGAAGTATTGAATTTCCCTTTATAGGTGCGATAAAACTTGCTGGATTAACAACTAGAGAAGCCAAAGATAGTGTAAGAACAAAGTTGAAAACTATGGTGCCTGATTGTGATATTGATGTCAAATTAGTAAATGCATCTTTCACAATTATAGGTGCTAGTGGAACAGGTAAATATGATATAACAAAGGAAAGGTTGAATATATTTCAAGCACTTGCTTTATCTGGAGATTTAAAACCATTCTCTGATAGAGCAAGGATTCATATTCTTCGTCGTGATATCGGAGGTAAAACACAAATAAAAGTATTTGATGTGAGGAATAAGGATATAATAAATTCTGAATTTTACTATATTCAACCAAATGATATTATTTATGTGCAATCTTTTAGCGGTCAATTCTTTGGTGAAGAAACATTTAGTAATATAGTTTCCTCAGTAGCATCTACTTTCTCATTATCATATCTCTTATATTATTATGTTGTTCCATTATTTAAAACAACACCATGATGAAGCATAAAAATATTATCTACTATATAATTATTTTTTTTAGCGTTTTGTCCGTGTCATGTATTACAAATCGTAGTACGAGATATTTGCAACATATAAAAGGTGTGTCTTATGCTAAAGCAGTAATAACTGGTGATTATAAAATAAAAGTGAATGATGAAATAACTATTTTGGTTTATTCTGTAAATGCTGAGGTGTCAAGTTTATTTGTTTCTGGAACTCAAGGATATACTTATTTAGTATTTTCCGATGGAACTATTGACATACCATTTGTGCATAAAATTAAAGTAGAAGGTTTAACTGTCAGAGAAGCTACTAATGAAATAGAACGGAGGTTGAAAGAATATATTCCAGATGCAGAAACGAAAATTGGTTTAGTAAACGAAGTTTTTTATGTAATAGGTGATGGAAATAAAAAAGGAGCATTTCCTTTTTATAAAGAGCAACTTAATATTTTTGAAGCACTTGCTTTAGCAGGTGATTTAAACCAAAATGCAAATACAAAAAAGGTGATGATTATTCGAGAAATTAATAATAAAAAGAATATAATGGAGTTTGATTTGCGATCTGATGCAATAGTTGACTCGGAATATTATTATGTTCTACCTAATGATATAATATATTTAAGTCGTTCTAAGAAAGGTTTTTATAATATTACTTCTTTTTCTAGTTTTGTAGGGATGATTTCATCTTCTCTAACTTTTGTTTTATTGGTACTAAATCATAAATAAATGGAGAATAATACCGGTATTGATTATAATATAAATAATCAACAAGAACTTGCTAATCAAATGTTTAATGAGGAGAATTCATCGTTTGATATTATTCGTTTTCTAATGCGATTTGTTCGATATTGGTACTTATTTGTAATTTGTATTGTACTAGCATTTATTATTGCAAAATTAGAGAATAGGAAATGGCAACCTGTTTATAAATCCAGTGCCTTAGTAATCATTGAAGAAGGTAGAAGTACTATGTATGGTGGAATGAACCAGAATCTTATGCAAGGATTTGGCGTTCAACAAGGATACAGAAATGTTAATAATCAGGTTATTATGTTTAGTTCTTATGATCTAATTGGAAAAGTTGTAGATAGACTACCTCTTACCGTAGATTGTTATAATAAAGGAACTTTTAAAACAAATAGTTTATATAAAATATGTCCTGTAAATATTGAACATACCTTTATTTCAGATGATGCTTATTCTATTGAATTTACTATAACAGATAAAGGAAACAATAACTATATAATTACCTATGAGAGGAATAATAAATTAACTATTTTGCATGGCAAATATGGTATTTCTTTACAAAACTCGCTATTCTTTTTAAATATAAATAAAACAGAATTTTTTACATCAGGGTTTAGTTTCTTTTTTAGTTTTAAAAATAGAGATGCTCTTATTTCAAGTTATAATTCAAAATTATCATTTGATTTTGCTATGGAGGGGTCTTCTGTTGTAACGGTATCATTAACAGGGACTGTTGTTCAAAAAGATTTAGATTTTCTTAATGCTCTTTGTGATGCATTTATAGCGGATAATCTTGAACGGAAGAATGAAGTTGCAAATAAGACAATAGCTTTTATCGATGATCAACTTTCCGAAATCGTAGATTCATTAAATATATCTGAAGGTAAACTTAAGTCATATCGTATAAGTAATCAAATTATGGATGTTGGGAGTTTTTCTTCTCAACTGTTGGGAGAATCCAATAAAATTGAAATTGATCGTTCTGCATTTAAGTTAAGAGAAGCGTATCTTGATTATTTAACAAGTTATTTAAATAAAAATATTTTATCTGAATCTATTGTAGCACCTACAAATTTGGGCGTTACAGATCCAGCATTAACTCAATTGGTGAGTCAATTCGATGAGATCTATCAAAAAAGACAAGATGTAGGTGTGAAAAATCCATACTACGTAAAATACACATCACAGTTATCAACTATAGAAAAGACTATGTTGGAAGTTCTTCGGAATATGCATATGGCATTTGATATTGAGAAGAAAGACTTGAATTTAAGAGGGAATCAGATTGGAAATAAGTTATCACAATTACCAAATCAAGAAAGTCAGATGAGTAAATTTGAACGCAAGTTCAAGATAAATGATGATTATTATACTTTTCTTTTACAAAAGAAAGCAGAATCAGAAATACAAAAGGCTTCTAATGCACCAGACAATATTATTTTGGATAGAGCAAGGATGATGAGTATTACTAATGGTGATATAATAAATAAAACATATACTTTCTATTTGTTACTTGGTTTTCTTTTTCCATTAGCGTTTGTTTTGATTAAAGATTTGATTAATAATAAAATATTTGATAATAAGGATATTGAGAAAGTTTCACCATACCCTTATCTCGGTGCAATTAGACACACAAATGTTATTGATCCTGTTGCTGTTCAGAAAAATCCCCGTTCTGGTTTTGCTGAGTCTTATAGGGTTATCAGAACTAGAATAGAATTTCTTATTCAGCGGCAAACACCAACAAGCATTCTTGTTACTTCAACAGAATCAGGTGACGGTAAAACCGCATTTTCTTTGAATATGGCAGGAATGTATGCTTTAACTGGAAGAAAGACAATCATTGTCGACTTAGATTTGCGTAAGCCTAGTGTTGGAACTCGCATTGGTATAAGTAAAACCCAGTTGGGCATTTCAAATTATCTTATTGGTCAAGTGGAAACTCTTGATGAGGTTATTGTAAAAGATACAAAATATAAGTTTGATGTATTATTAGGTGGAACTGTTCCTCCCAATCCAGGTGAGCTAATTCGTTCCGATAAACTTGTTGAACTATATCATTATTTGAGTTTAAATTACGATCATATTATTATTGATACTAGCCCTATTGGATTAGTAGCAGATGCTTATGCATTAATGAAACTAGTTGATGCCACTATGTTCCTTGTGAGAAGTGAAAAAACACATAAAATATTCTTTAAGAATATCATTCAACAACTTCATTCTGACCATAAATCAAATATTTATGTTGTTTTAAATGATGTTGATGAAAATAAAGCAGGGTATTCTAATTACCATGAATATGGTCGTCGTTCATATTATATGAAAAAGGATGATTATTATTCATATGCAAAAGATTATTTTGACCAAACTGATTTAGACTTAGTTGGTAAAAGAAGGAATGTCTTTGGAAAAAAGAAGAAATAAGTTGTAAAGTTTTAATGATGAAGAAAATAGCAGTTATAGGTTTGGGTTATGTCGGTTTACCTTTGGCCGTGGAGTTTAGTAAGAAATACTCCGTGCTTGGTTTCGATATAAATCATATGCGTGTTGAAGAACTGTCGCAAGGTTTAGACCATACATTAGAAGTTGAGTCTGTCGATTTAAAAGCTGTATTAGTATCAAATATTGACAACGGTGTTGGTTTGAGATTTTCTTGTAATAAGGAGGATTTGAAAGATTGTAATATTTATATCGTTACAGTTCCAACACCAATAGATGCATATAATAATCCAGATTTGAAGCCTTTACTTGGTGCAAGTAAGATGATAGGTGAGGTGCTTTCTAAAGATGATATCGTTATTTATGAATCAACAGTATATCCTGGATGCACTGAAGAAGATTGTGTCCCTGAATTAGAAAAAGCTTCAGGGTTAAGATTTAATGTAGATTTCTTCTGTGGCTACTCACCGGAACGCATCAACCCGGGAGATAAGATTAACACGCTAACTAAAATTAAAAAAGTAGTTTCAGGTTCAACACCGGAAATTGCTGATTTAGTAGATGAATTATATAATTCGATTATAGATGCGGGTACCTTTAGAGCGTCTTCAATTAAGGTAGCAGAAGCTTCAAAAGCAATAGAAAACGCACAAAGAGATGTCAATATTTCATTTATGAATGAGCTGGCTCTTATCTTTGATAGACTAGGAATTGATACAAATGATGTGATTGATGCAGCCGGTTCAAAATGGAACTTCCATAAATACCGTCCAGGTCTTGTAGGAGGTCATTGCATTGGTGTGGATCCTTATTATTTAGTTCATAAAGCAAAAGCAGTTGGGTATCATCCTGAAGTCATCTCTTCCGGCCGAAGAGTGAATAATAGTATTGCTGAGCACATTGCAAATAAAGTCCTAAAACTAATGATTCGTAAAGGAGATAAAATTAAGGGGGCTAAGGTTTTGCTAATGGGAGTTACATTTAAGGAAAATTGTCCGGATGTTAGAAATACCAAAGCAGTTGATATATATAAAGAGCTTGTAGAATTTGGATTAAATGTTGATTTGTATGATCCTTGGGCTAATGCAGAAGAAGTTAAACGCGAATATGGTATTAATATTATTCCTGAAGTAGATGAAAAGAAAATATATAATGCAATAATTGTTGCAGTTGCACATGATCAATTTAAAACTTTTGACTTTAAAAAATATAAAGAACAGAATGCAACTATTTATGATGCAAAAGACATTGTAGATCGTTCGCTTGTGGATGGTAGATTATAATCAAGATAGAATTAAATTAAAAATGCCGATGAAAACTCATCGGCATTTTTAATTAGATATTTATCACTTTACAATTATTCTAAGTGGATGTTTAATCTTCAATGTTGCTTTTTCCATATAATCAAACCAGTCTTTGTCTTTTGGAAAACCCCATTTACTCCATCCAGCACCAAAATAATAGATAAATGGTCTGTCAGCTCTATAATTAGATATAGCTAAAAGATGTTTTTGTTTTGTTATTACGGTATCAATTGGGGTAGGTATGATAACTCCAACATAACTTCTTCCTGATGGTACTCCTGCATCGGACACAGCATTTTCAGCATAGGCAATATATCCTTTTTTTGGTTCGCTTACTGGTGTTCCAATTGAATCATGTAGGAAGATTCCGGCAGCCACTTGCATTTTAGTTTTTGATTTGTCTTCATATTCTACGGTTGCTTTGTTTAATTGGTTTCCTGCATCAACAGTAATAACCAATTTTTCTTTTATTGTTCTATCTCCAATTTTAACAGAGTCGTACAATAGTTGGAATACGGTTCTAAGTGGCCCTTTTTCTAAAATATTATATTTATTATAATAGCTACCAACAAATAATATAGTGTCAATATAAGGTGCTATACCACCGGCTCCAAGTGTATGAGCCACCTTATAGCAATCTAAACCTTCTCCATTATCAACATGATAGGATTGTTTGCCGGCTAAGTCATCTTTATAGAACTTATTTACAATTAGATTTTCAGTTCGTTTTAACCATACATCTACGCCATTACTTGGATTCTCAGCAGCAAGCTTTGGGCCGTACATGCGAAATGCAATTCGGTCGTTTTCCCAAGCGAAATCATCTTTGCGTTCAGGAACATGTCTTCCAAATGTTTTAGTTACTATAGAATCAGGCTTTCCAATTAGAATAGTATATTTGCTTGAATCCTTCGCACCAACGGTAACAGGGAAAATAACAGTCATACTGTCGGAAAGCATTTGATAGGGAACCTGTTTGTGATTTGAATCAAGTATGATTATTTTATCACCTACTTTAAGTCCAATCTTATTTTTAAGTGAACACAAACAAAGGTCAACCATTTCATTCTCTCTTTTAAAGTTTGTGTCGTTATAGACAGCTATTTCTACTTTCTTTCCACAAGAAATTAATAATAAAGAAATGAGGATTAGTAAACTGAATTTTTTCATAGATTTTCAATTAAAGTTCAATGAATTATTTAGGTTGTTTTCCAATATATGCAAGAATACCACCATCTACATAGAGAATATGTCCGTTTACAAAATCAGAAGCTGATGAGGCTAAGAACACTGCCGGTCCTTGTAAGTCTTCAGTTTTTCCCCAACGAGCAGCAGGTGTGCGACCAATTATGAATGTATTGAACGGATGCCCATCTTCACGCAAAGGAGCAGTTTGTGGTGTTGCAATATACCCCGGACCTATACCGTTTACTTGGATATTGAATTCCGCCCACTCGCAAGCCAGGTTTTTCGTCAACATTTTTAATCCACCTTTGGCAGCGGCATAAGCAGATACTGTTTCGCGACCCAATTCTGACATCATTGAACAGATGTTGATTATTTTACCACCTCCTTTTTTAATCATGCTTGGAGCTACTGCTTTCGACATGATGAATGGGCCATTCAAATCTACATCTATTACCTGACGAAATTCGGCAGCTGTCATATCTACCGCTGGAATGCGTTTAATGATACCGGCATTGTTTATCAAGATATCAATAACACCCACTTCTTTTTCAATTTTAGCGATGCTTGCATTTACTTGATCTTCATCTGTTACATTGAATACATAACCGTGGGCATTAATACCGCTGGCTTTATATTCTGCTATAGCTTTTTCTACTGTTTCAGCGCTTAAGTCATTGAATACTATTTTTGCACCTGCACCTGCTAAAGCTTTAGCTAAAGCCATTCCTATACCATAAGAAGCTCCTGTTACCAGTGCTATTTTTCCTTCTAATGAAAAGTTGTTATTCATATTGTTGATTTTTATTAATATATGTCAATTTGAAAATTAGCTAATTTGAAGATTTGAAAATGAAAAGACAAATTCAAATTCAGTGTTTATTTTCAAATTGTATTTTATTTTAAATCTGGAATTGCAAAGAAATCTTGGTCTCCATAATCCAGGTTCTCGCCACCCATACCCCAGATAAAGGTATAATTATGTGTAGCTGCTGCGGAGTGGATTGACCATTCGGGAGATAGTACTGCCATATCATTTTGCATAAAAATATGACGGGTTTCTTCTGGTTCGCCCATAAAGTGACAAACGGTTTGTCCTTGAGGAACTTCAAAATAAAAGTAGGCTTCCATGCGACGAGAATGGATGTGTGCCGGCATGGTATTCCAAACGCTGCCCGATGCTAATTCGGTCATTCCCATTTGAATTTGACACGTGGGTAATACTTGATTCACTATCATTTTATTGATAGTACGATGATTAGATGTTTCTAACGCGCCCATTTCTAACGAGATGGCATCTTCTTTAGTTATTTTTTTACAAGGGTATGATGCGTGGGCTGTGGCGGAGTTGAAATAGAACTTAGCAGGTTTGTTGGCATCTTTACTGGCGAAAGTAATTTCTCTATCACCTGAACCAATGTATAACGCTTCTTTGAAACCTAGCTCGAACGATTCGTCGCCAACAGTAATAATACCGGTTCCTAGTCCTACATTGAAAATGCCCAGTTCACGACGAGTAGTAAAGAATATTGATTTCAAAGGATCAATAGCTTTCAGTTTAAGGGTTTCCTTTACCGGCATGGCACCACCCACTATTAGACGGTCGTACATGGAGTAAACCATATTTACTTCATCTGCCGAGAATACTTTTTCAATAAGAAAATCTTTTCTCAAACGACTGGTGTCATAGCTTTTTGCATCATCAGGATGAGAGGCATAACGCAATTCATAATTTGTTTTCATAACGTATAAAATATATAATTTTTAGTTTAATAATTTTAAAGTAGGGAAACAAAAATAGCAATAATTAATATGATTTCCCAATAGAATAAGCAGCTGTTTATAAAAACAAGAATACTTTCATCGTTAGCATACTTAGGTTTTGGATATACTGTCGGTAAGTTCTGAATGGCCTACCAAGGTCTCGGACATATAGTCGGTAAGTTCCGAATCTTTCACCGAGGTCTCGGACAGCCATTCGGGAAGTTCCGAATCCCCCACCGAGGGCTCGGACAACGGTTCGGGAAGTTCCGAAAGTCTCACCAAGGGCTCGGACTGAAAAGCGGGAAGTTTTAGGGATAATATCGAGGGTTTGAATGTGAAATATAGATATTTATTCCCTAAAGCGTTTGATTAAATTGTATGCTTGATAAATACCCAATTCCCCTGCTTTGCTTAAATCGGCAAGTCCTTTATCTTTTTCATTATTGAACATGTAACTTAGACCTCTGTTGAAATAGGCTTCTGCAAAGTTTTTATTTGTATTGATTGCTTCAGTATAGTCTTTAATGGCACTCTTGTAGTCTTTTTGTAAATAGAAAGCATTTCCTCTATTAAACCATGCAAAAGAGAAGGTAGGAGCGAGTTCTATTACTTTATTATAGTCTTGCATAATCAAACTAAACTTCGAAGCTGTAGTCTTATCTGTGTTTAGTTGTGAACTTTTATCTGACTCTGCAGGGCGTTTCTCACTATTTAATTCAAAATCGAGTAGCTTGTATAGAATATTAGCCCGGCAGAAATAGGCTAAAACAAAGTTTTTATCTATGTTTATTGCATGACTGAAATCTTCTATCGCTGCATCTTGATTTTGTACTAAGGCATAGTTCACACCTCGTTCAAAATACAAAGAACTGTTTGTAGAATCTTGTTTTATCTGCTCATTGAGTTGTGTTATATGGTTGAAATGATATTGAACTAAAGTTTGAGTAAGTGGCGCTTCATCATTGCTTAAAACAATGTTAGATTTATTTTTTTCTTTATAATCTTCTATCAACTCGGTATAGTTGTTTATTCGTCGTAGATTATCGTTTGGCGAATAGTAGGTAATAATATAGTTCCTTTTGTTTTGTAAATTAGTGATGTTATTTTGAACTGCACCCCGAATTTTGTCATTGTATTTACTGTTGTTATCCGAAGTTCCGCTATCAAATTCCTTTGCTTGATCGACTATGCTTGGTTGAGTTTGGGCAATCTGTTCTTTGGCGTCAATGCTTTTTTCTTTTTTCTTTATGCCTTTATCTTTTTCTTCCATTAGTTTCTGTCCATGATATCTATCTATGGAAGCTTGACGAGTATTTCCAAGTGCAGCATAAGCATCCGCTCGTCCAAAATAGGCAGGTACAAAAGAAGGATACTTTTCAATAAGCTGATTGAAATCTAACTTTGCTTGTTTGAAATCTTTTATGCTAAGTGACGTAACTGCTCGTTGATAGCGTGCTTCGTCATTTTTCTCATCCAGCGAAAGTATTTTACTAAAATCACTGATGGCATTGTTTAAGTCACCTACTTCTGTACGCAGAAGCCCTCGGTTGAATAGAGCTTGCGTATTTACACTATCTAATTCAACGGCTTTATCATAATCGGAGATGGCTCCACGATAATTTTTATCTCTATAATTAAGAATGCCTCGATTGATATAATGTCCAATATTCTTAGATTTTAAGCTGATTGCTTTATTGTAGTCACTTAAAGCATTTTTATTATCATTTCGTTGGAGAAAAATAATAGCTCTAGCTCCCCAAGCATCGGGATTTGTACTATCTTTCTTTATAGCTATATTAAATGTATCAAAGGCTTTGGTAGTATCTCCTTGTTGTAAATAAATATTTCCTTTCTCAAGCCAAACCAGATTAGCAGAGCTCGTTTTTTTAGTTTGAAGCAAATCGATATCCTTCATTGCTTTGTCAAACTCCTTTAATAGTTCGTAGGCTTCAATCCTATTTATCAAGTATTCTTCATTTTCAGGACTGAACTCCAAGGCTTTGGTAAAATCGGCTTCCGCTTGGATGTAATTCCCAAGGCGTTTACGAGCGAAACCACGTGCATAATAGGCAGTAGGCATAAATGGATTTAGTTCGAGGGCTTTGGAACAATCGGCTTCTGCTCCAACAAAATCTTCTAATTCAATTTTGGCAATTGTACGGTAGTAATACGGTTCGGGAAGATGAGGTTTTATATCTATAACTTGATTGAAATATTGAATGGAAAGCACATAGTCGTCAAAAAACAAGGCACTTCTGCCGTTGTCAGTTAATCGATCTGTATTAATTTGACTCCAAGTAGAAAGGCTGAAAAATAAGCAGAGTGCAAATAATAGTTTTCTTTTCATTTGTATTAAGGGATATAAGCGATTAACGATAAGCTCGATCAACAATTGAAATTTTTTTTTTAATCTCTTATCGTTAATCTCTCATCTCTTTTTCTAATCTAAGACTTCATCTTTTGCATCAGGGTCGGCCACTTCTTGAATACACCCATTAATAACCCTAAAATTACTTGGTATTACAAATTTCTCTGATTGAGAATATCCTAAACTAGGATCCGCCCATATTTTCTTCATATATAAAGCCCAAACAGGTAAAGCCATGCTGGCACCTTGTCCATCAGCTGTATTGTCAAAGTGAATGCCTCGGTCTTCGCCACCAACCCAAACACCTGAAACTAAACTAGGAGTGAAACCCATAAACCAGCCGTCGGAGTTATTTTGCGTCGTTCCTGTTTTACCGCACATTTCCGCAGTTACACCATATTTAGAACGCATTCGTTGCCCTGTTCCTTCATCAATAACAGCTTTGAGCATGTGTATCATTTTATAGGAAGTGCTTTCATTGATGATTTCTTTCATTTTTGGCATGAATGTACCGATGACATTACCATTATTATCTTCAATTCGTGTTACATACATAGGTTCAACACGAAGGCCTTTGTTTGGAAAAGTAGTATATGCATCGACCATTTCTGAAAGACTGATTTCTACAGAGCCAAGACAAAGTGAAACAACAGGATCAATATGTCCTCGAATACCGAAGGAATGCATTAATTTAACTAAGGCTTGTGGAGTAAAGAGACTCATCACATAAGCTGAAATCCAGTTATTGGAATTTGCCAAACCCCAACGAAGTGTAACCGTTTGTCCTTCGCGAGCGTGTGAACCGTTGCGAGGAGTCCACGTACTACCGGTTCCGGTAAGAAGTGTATAAGGGTGATTTATTGTTTGATCACATGGCGACATGCCTTCTTCCATAGCCAGTGTATATAGATATGGTTTGATGGTAGAACCTACTTGACGACGACCAACTGATACCATATCATATTGAAACTGTCCAAAATTTGGTCCACCTACATATGCTTTTACTTGACCATTAAATGGATTCATTGACATAAAAGCACAACGCAAGAAATATTTTTGATAACGAATAGAATCCATGGGACTCATTAAAGTGTCACGTGTACCGTCATAAGAAAAGACATGCATTGGTATTTTTGTGTTAAACACTTGCTGTATTTGATATTCGGTTGAGCCACTTTTTTTCATTAATATATATCGATCACTTTGCCTCATAGATTTATTCATGGCAGCAGCAATCTGTTCTTTTGATAATAATCTTGAGAATGGAGCATAACTGCGTCCCTTCTTTTCAATAAAGAACTTCTTTTGCAAAGATTGAATGTGTTCCTGTACCGCTTCCTCTGCGTATTTTTGCATACGAGAATCGATGGTAGTATAAATTTTCAAACCATCTGTGTAGATATTATAATTTGTGCCATCTGGTTTTTTATTTTTAGCACAAAAGCCATACAAAGGATTGTTCACCCACGCTGTAGAGTCATCAATAAACTTTTGTTCGTTCCAACTTTCGTAATCATCCCGATTAGGTTCGTCGGCAGTAAGCATTAGGCGTAAATATTCACGGAAATAAGGAGCAGGTCCGGCTTTATGATCAACTTCCTGAAAGTTTGTAACTAACGGAATTTTGCATAAAGAATCATATTGAGCATTCGTTATATAATCTGCTTTACGCATTTGGTTTAAAACGACATCACGACGCCCTTTAGTGCGTTCTATTTTTCGTAAAGGATTAAAGTAAGAAGGGTTTTTACACATACCAATCAAGGTAGCTGCTTGCTCAATGGAAAGTTTATTGGGAGTTGTATTAAAATATACCTGTGCCGCCGATTTTATCCCAACCGCATTATATAAAAAGTCAAATTGATTGAGGTACATCGCTAAAATCTCTTCTTTGGTATAGTATCGTTCGAGTTGCACGGCGATAGTCCATTCGATAGGCTTTTGTAAAACCCGTTCAATAAAACTTTCGGCTCGTGGTGACCAAAGTTGTTTAGCCAATTGTTGTGTAATGGTACTGCCACCACCGGCACTTTTTCGTTGAAAAATACCACGCAAAACAAAAGAACGGATCAAAGATATACCGTCAATACCTGAATGTCCGTCAAAACGAGAATCTTCGGTGGCAATCAACGCATTTACAACATTGGGTGAAATTTCTGAGTAACTCACACTTACACGGTTTTCTTTGCTTTGGAAGTAGCGTCCGAGTAATTGCATATCCGATGAGTAAATCTCGGTTGCAAACTTATTTTTAGGATTCTTAAGCTCTTCAATGTTTGGCATATAACCAATCCAACCTTTTGAAATGGCTGTAAATAAAATAAAAACGAGTACTATGCCGATGCCAAATAGTGACCAAAATATCTTAATATACTTTTTTTGAGAAGGAGATGCCTTTGGAATTTTCATTGTTTATTGAAATTATTTCAGAATGGAATGCAAAAATAATGTTTTTGAACTTAAACTTCAATCTTTAAACTTTAAACTTCGTTTAAAACTTCATATAACTGATAAATAATTTATTATGTATGCTGAAAAGGAATTTTTGTTGATAATTATTAAGTTTGTATATGTGTTCTCGCAAATGATTATTCTTATCTTTGCGCCACAAATTTTTAATATATAAAGTAATGAAAGCATTTGTATTTCCAGGTCAAGGTGCTCAATTCGTAGGAATGGGAAAAGACCTATATGAAAGTTCTCCGTTAGCAAAAGAGTTATTTGAAAAAGCAAACGAAATCTTAGGATATCGTATAACCGATTTGATGTTTGAAGGTACCGATGAAGACCTTCGTCAAACGAAAGTAACACAACCAGCCATATTTCTTCATTCTGTAATTACTGCTAAAACTTTAGGTACAGAGTTTAAACCGGAAATGGTTGCCGGTCACTCTTTGGGTGAGTTCTCTGCTTTGGTGTCAGCTGGAGCAATGAGTTTTGAAGATGGTCTGTCATTGGTTTACAAACGCGCTTTGGCAATGCAAGCAGCATGTGAAAAAGTACCGGGAACTATGGCTGCTGTACTTGGTTTAGCTGACGAAATTGTAGAAGAAGTTTGTGCATCTATCCCAGAAGTGGTAGTGGCTGCAAATTATAACTGTCCGGGTCAATTAGTTATTTCTGGTTCAGTAGAAGGAATTGATAAAGCTTGTGAATTATTGAAAGAAAAAGGAGCAAAGAGAGCATTGAAATTACCTGTGGGCGGTGCATTTCATTCACCATTAATGGAACCGGCTCGTGTGGAATTAGAAGCTGCTATTGCTGCAACTATTATTAACAAACCAATATGCCCAGTTTACCAAAATGTAGATGCAAAACCACAAACTGACCCCCAAGCTATCAAACTAAATTTAATAGCTCAACTTACGGCTCCTGTGCGTTGGACACAATCGGTACAAAATATGGTGGCTGATGGTGCAACTTATTTCCGTGAATTAGGTCCAGGTAAAGTGCTTCAAGGCTTGGTAGGCAAAATTGCTTCGGGAATAGAAGTAGCTTAAAAAGGAAATTAGATAGTGAGATGGTGAGTGGCGAGCAATACTTGTCACTCATCGTTTTATAAACGATATTAACTAACTATTCACTGTTAACTATTAACTAGAAATAATGTATAGATCGCATACTTGCGGAGAACTCCGCATCGAACAAGTAGGAGCAAAGGTAACACTGGCAGGATGGGTGCAACGCACTCGCAGAATGGGTGGAATGACCTTTGTTGATTTGCGTGACCGCTATGGTATCACTCAATTGGTTTTTGATGAGGCTGCAAACAAAGACTTGTGCGACCAAGCACAAAAATTGGGTCGTGAATTTGTAATTCAAGTGGTTGGAACTGTTGCTGAACGTAGTAGTAAGAATGCTAAAATGCCAACAGGTGACATCGAAATCATTGTGTCCGATTTAATTATTTTGAATGTATCGGAAACCCCACCTTTCACTATTGAAGATGAAACTGATGGTGGAGATGAACTCCGCATGAAATATCGTTACTTAGATTTGCGCCGCAACGCTGTGCGTAAAAACATGGAGCTTCGCAATCGTCTTTGTTTTGAAGTGCGGAATTATTTAATAGCAAAAGATTTTATCGAAACAGAAACACCGGTGTTGATTAAATCCACACCCGAAGGTGCCCGCGACTTTGTGGTACCATCTCGCATGAATCAAGGTGAGTTTTATGCTTTGCCTCAATCACCACAGGTGTTCAAACAATTGTTGATGGTGGCAGGTTTTGATCGTTATTTTCAAATAGTGAAATGTTTCCGTGACGAAGATTTGCGTGCCGACCGTCAACCGGAGTTTACTCAGATAGATTGCGAAATGGCCTTCATAGAACAAGAAGACATTCTAAATACTTTTGAAGGACTGATTAAGCAAATTTTCAAGAATGTAAAAGGTCTGGATTTCAAAGATGATTTTCCTCGTATGCCTTACGCAGAAGCTATGGAATTCTATGGTAGCGACAAACCGGATATTCGTTTTGATATGCGCTTTGTCGATTTGAGTGATGTGGCTAAAAATAAAGACTTTGTAGTCTTCAATGATGCTGAATATGTAGGCGGAATATGTGCAACAGGTTGTGCAAATTATACTCGTAAAGAGTTAGATGCTTTAACAGACTTTGTTCGTCGTCCTCAAATTGGTGCCAAAGGAATGGTATATGTGCGCTATGAGGCAGATGGTTCATTGAAATCATCCGTGGATAAATTCTATCAATCGGAAGATCTGAAAGTGTGGGTTGAGAGGCTAGGTGCAAAACCGGGCGATTTGATACTAATCCTTTCAGGAGAAAAAGATAAAACGCTAAAGGCCATTGGTGAATTGCGACTAGAAATGGCTAATCGTCTTGGTTTACGAGATAAAAATGAATATGCACCACTTTGGGTGGTGGATTTTCCATTGTTAGAGTGGGATGATGAGCACAAACGCTTCTCAGCCATGCATCATCCTTTTACTTCTCCAAAACCTGAAGATATTGCCTTGTTGGAAACAAATCCGGCTGTTGTTCGGGCTAATGCCTATGATATGGTTATCAATGGCGTTGAATTAGGAGGTGGTTCTATTCGTATCCACGATAAAGACTTACAAGCCTTGATGTTTAAAACACTTGGTTTTACAAAAGAAAAAGCAGAATACCAATTTGGTTTCTTAATGAATGCTTTCAAATTTGGTGCGCCTCCTCATGGTGGTATAGCTTTTGGTCTCGACCGCCTTGTTTCTTTGTTGGCCGGTTTGGATAGTATCCGCGATTGTATTGCTTTTCCAAAGAATAATTCAGGAAGAGATGTGATGATTGATGCTCCGTCCATTATTGACGATGAGCAATTGAAGGAATTGAATTTGATTGTGAATATACCGAAAGCATGATTCATTATAATATAAAAACAGAAAACCCGAAGTGTAGGCTTCGGGTTTTTTATTTCTTGACATTGATTCTTTTATTTCACAAAAAGCTTCCGAGTAACAGATTTTTCTCCAGAAGTGATTTTTACAAGGAAAGTACCTTTCCCAATGTTATTTACCCGTATATATTCCGTACCGGTTACTACTTTATTGATAAGTAACTGACCTTTTACAGAAATTACAGAAACTGTTACAGTTGATTCTCCTGCATTGATATAGAAACCATCCACAGTAGGGTTTGGATATGTTTTAACTGTTGCATCAATAGAATTTTCAATTACAGGCAAAGCTGTTTTTGAAATTGTCGAATAAGTTAAGGTAGTTGTGACATTAACATTATAAGTGCCAAGTCCCGGTACATTAGCAGTATAAATAGCGTTAACCCATGTTGTTCCGTTCCAATCTTGAAGAATAACACTTGCTGTTTTTCCATCGCTATTGTAAGTCATGGTTGTTTTTAATGTATTTATATAAACAGAACCATTCCAAGCAGCTATTACCCTTGTTAAAAGACGATTTGATGAGTCGTAAGTATTGGTCTCTTTTAATGAATCTACCCAAACGTTACCAATGGATGCATAAGTGATTTTTTCAGTAGCATCTTGATTTGCGTTATAAGTTGTTATTGATTTGATAGAGTCAGATACAACCCAAACGCTAGAAACTAGTTTGGAGATAGTTTCTACAACTATTTCATTTGTAGTATAGGTAAATTCTGATTTCAGAGAATCAACGAATTGAGCGGAAGCTTTGTGCCATCTACCAGTGATACTTGTAATCATCCTATTATTTGCATCAAAAGTATTCGTTTTTTTAGTTACAGGTTCTATCGCTAACGAAGTGTTACTGATGTAATAATCTGTTTGATTTAAAACATTTCCTTGACTGTCTAGTGAGTATTTGGATTTAGTAACTTGTCCTAATGGATAAAAACCACCACTAACATAAGGAACTCCAGTGGCTATACCTGTTGCTATTATACTATCTACTACTTGATGAGACAAGGTAGTGTTAGCAAATCTAAAATTAGAAGTATTGAATGTGCTATTTTGTGCTATTAATTGGCCGAACCCCAAGCTTAAAGCCAAAATCATTAGTATGATTTGCTTTTTCATCGTGTTAAATATTGAATTTATAAAATATGTTTATTTAAACTTTACAAAGTTAATAAATGTAATTTAATATTTCAATCTTTATAGTTAAATTTTTCACTTCTGTTAATAACTTGTTTATAAAAATAATTCTTCTATTTCAGTATTATATCTTTCTAAAATCAAATTTCGTTTGATTTTAAGGGTTGGTGTTAATATACCTGAATTTTGTGACCATTCATCAGCGATTAATTTATATTTTTTAACCTGTTCCCAATCACCAAAGGTAGTATTATATTTCTGAATTTCTTTTCTATATCTATTAATGATAGCCGTGTTTTTCACCATTTCTTGATCTGTTGTGTAGGCTATTTTATGTCTTTTAGCCCATCCTTTCAAAAAAATAAAATCCGGAGCAATTAGTGCTGTGGCAAATTTTTGATTTTCACCCAACACAACCATATTTTCAATGAAAGGTGATTCACAGCATTTTTCTTCAATCTTTTGAGGATTGATATATTTTCCGAAGGATGTTTTGAAGATGCTTTTGAGCCTTCCTGTAATTTTTAATTGACCTTCAGGCGTAAACATGCCCATATCGCCGGTATGAAACCATCCGTTTTTGTCTATCACTTCATTGGTCTGTTCTAGATTTTTGTAGTAACCCAACATCACATTGTGACCGCGACAACAAATCTCGTTATTTTCAGTTATTTTGACTTCAACACCTTGAAGTGGAGGTCCCACAGTTCCAGATTTTCGGCCATTTTTACCGCGCTGACTAACAGCAATTACAGGGGATGTTTCTGTGAGACCATATCCTTCAAAAACTGGCATCCCAATAGCTGAAAAAAAGGATGACATATGAGGCTTGATAGCAGATCCACCCGAAACAACTATATCAAAGTTACCCCCGATTGCTGCTTTCCATTTATTATAAATAAGTTTGTCGGCCAGTTTGTGTTGAAACATATATAGGTTACTATTACCTTCAATTCGATATTTGGTAGCCAAATGAAATGCCCAGAAATAAAGCTTTTGTTTGAAGAAAGATTGTTTTTTTCCTGCGATATATAGTTTGTCATATATTTTCTCCAATAAACGAGGTACGCATGACATAATGTTCGGCGTTATTTCTTTAATATTATCGGCTATTGTTCCAAGATTTTCAGCATAATATATGGAAATTCCTTTGTATTGGTATAGATAAACCAACATCCGTTCATACACATGACAAAGCGGTAAAAAGCTCAAAGCAGTTTTACACCAGTCTGAAGGTATATCTGCCAAACATTTAAAGTTATTAATGAAATTACTGTGTGAAAGCATTACACCTTTCGGGTCTCCGGTAGTGCCGGAGGTGTAAATGATTGTGGCCATATCCTGTTCGTTGATTTCAGCTTTCAATGCCTCTACTTTATCTGGTACAGGATTAGTTTTTCCTAGTTCTTCCAATTGAGCAAAATAGGAGAAAACACCTTGATCCATAAAGGTGTAGATATGTTTCAGTGATTTTATTTTAGGGAGAATTGGTTCAATCTTGGTACGCAATTCTTTTCCTTCGATAAAAACTAATTGAATTTCTGCATGATTAAAAATGTATCGATAATCATCTTGACTTATGGTAGGGTAGATGGGTACAGAGATAGCGCCAATTTGCATGGCGGCCATATCGAGTATATTCCATTCTGGGCGGTTACTACTGATAATGGCTATTTTATCGCCTTTCTGGATGCCGAGTTTAATAAAACCGTAGCTAATGTTGTTTATTTTATCCTTGTACTCTTGAATACTCATGTGCCGCCATTCACCTTCGCGTTTGTATCCAAAGACCGTGTCTTGGTTTGGGTATTTTTCTAAATAATGTGGTATAAGGTCGAATATGCGTTTTACATTCATTGAATATTAAGATTAAAGATGATTAGTAATGTGCCTTCGACTGCGCTCAGGCACCGCCCACAGTTTTATTTATCAATTTATTAAAAACCATTGTCAGAAAGGTGGTTGAGCGTAGTCGAAACTACCTGTGTTGCAATCTCAACAATAACCATTACCGCCTTTTCCATTGATTGAATAGGAACAAATTCGTATTTGCCGTGAAAATTATGTCCACCGGCAAAGATATTGGGGCAAGGCAATCCTTTGTAGGAAAGTTGCGAACCGTCTGTTCCACCTCGAATAGGTTTAACAATAGGTGTTACGCCCACTGTTTTCATAGCATCTTCTGCTAATTTCACAATATGCATGACGGGTTCTATCTTTTCACGCATATTATAATATTGGTCTTTGATTTTGATAGTTACAGAGCTTTCACCATATTGTTTGATTATTTCACTTACCCAACCTTGTATTTGTATTTTTCTTTGCTCAAAAAGATTACGGTCATGGTCGCGGATAATATAGTTGAGTGTAGTTTCTTCTACGGTTCCAGAGATATTAGTTAGATGATAAAACCCTTCGTAATCACTTGTTTTTTCAGGTACTTCATTATTAGGCAACAGGCTGATAAAATGATTAGCTATGTATTGCGAATTTATCATTTTTCCTTTTGCATAGCCGGGATGAATGTTTCTTCCTTTAAAAGAGATTTCAACTCCCGCAGCATTAAAGTTCTCGTATTCGAGTTCACCGATTTGTCCGCCATCTATGGTGTAAGCCCAATCTGCCCCAAACTTTTCGACATCAAAATGATGTGCACCTTCGCCAATTTCTTCATCGGGTGTAAAGCCAACGCGAATCTTGCCGTGTTTGATTTCAGGATGATTAACGAGGTGTTCCATAGCAGTAATGATTTCTGCCAAACCTGCTTTATCATCTGCACCAAGGAGCGTTTTGCCATTCGTAACGATTATGTCTTGTCCAACATAGTGGTTGAGTTCAGGAAAATCGGTAGGAGAAAGGAGTATGTTTTCTTTTTCGTTGAGAATGATATCTTTTCCTTGATAATTCTTTTCAATGCGAGGTGTCATATTTTCTGCCGTCATATCCGGACTGGTATCCATGTGCGAGATAAAACCGATAACAGGAACAGCTTTATCTATATTTGCAGGTAATGTAGCCATTACATAGCCATTTTCATCCAAACTAATATCTTCTAAACCAATTTCTTTTAATTCATTTGCTAAGTATTGTGCAAAGAGAAATTGTCCCGGAGTGCTAGGCGTAACATGGGTTTGGGTATCGGAGGTAGTATTGAATGACACATAGTGTAGAAAGCGTTCTGTCAAAGTCATAAGATTAAGATTTGTCACACAAAAATATCAAAATTATCCAGAAAATGGGTGGCGCTGTTGGAAATGTTATGAACAGAAAACAATTTCAAATGTTAAGTGAGTGAAGCTATTAAGTAATTAATCTTACATCTTTTCCATATCTTTGTTCCCATGCAACAACTCCAACTAACCGACTTTCTGCCTACAACCAAAAAAGAACTTGAAATCCGTGGTTGGGAAGAGGTAGATGTTATCCTATTTTCAGGTGATGCATACATTGATCATCCTTCTTTTGGGGCTGCTGTGATTGGACGCATGTTAGAGGGGATGGGTTTGCAAGTTGCTATTGTACCCCAACCCGATTGGCGTGGCGACTTCCGTGACTTTAAGAAAATGGGTAAACCCCGTTTGTTTTTTGCTATCTCTGCCGGTTGTATGGATTCCATGGTGAATCACTATACGGCCAATAAAAGACTTCGTTCCGATGATGCTTATTCTCCTAACGGACAATCCGGTTTGCGTCCGGATTATGCCACTATCACTTATGCTAATATTATAAAAAGACTATATCCCGAAGTGCCCTTGGTAATCGGTGGTATTGAGGCTTCTTTGCGTCGGTTTACTCATTACGACTATTGGTCGGATACTGTTAAACCAAGCATTTTGGTGGATACTAAAGCTGATTTGCTTATTTACGGCATGGGAGAGAAGCCTTTGCGCGAATTGATATCACAACTTCAAGCAGGCGTTCCTTTTAAAGAGATAAAGACCATTCCCCAAACGGCTTATTTGGAAAGTAGAACGGTACTTGACCCCAAACAGCCTTTAGATACTGATATTTGGTTAAGCTCCCACGAAGATTCCTTGGCGGATAAAAAGAAATATGCTGCCAACTTCTGTCACATAGAAGAAGAATCCAACAAGTACCAAGCGCAACGCTTGTTGCAAGCTATTAATAATCGGGTCGTGGTGGTAAATCCGCCGTATGTACCTATGACAGAAGCCGAAATTGATGCTTCTTTCGATTTGCCTTTTACCCGGCAACCACATCCAAAATACAAGGGTAAGACAATTCCAGCTTTTGAAATGATTAAGTTCTCAGTGAATATGCACCGTGGTTGTTTTGGGGGTTGTGCGTTTTGTACTATCTCGGCACATCAAGGTAAATTTATCGCTTCGCGCTCTAAAGCTTCTATTTTAAAAGAAGTAAAAGCTATTACGCACATGCCTGATTTTAAAGGTTATTTGAGTGATTTAGGTGGGCCATCGGCTAATATGTATAAGATGCAGGGTTATGATATAGAAGTGTGTTACAAGTGTAAAAAGCCTTCGTGTATTTATCCGGCAGTGTGTCCGAATTTGAATACCAACCATCAGCCGATGCTGGATGTTTTCAAGGAAGTTGATATTTTGCCAAGCATCAAGAAATCCTTTATTGGTAGTGGCGTGCGCTATGATTTATTACTCCATAGAGCTAAGGACGAGAAAGAAAATAAGAGTCATGCAGATTATATGCGTGAATTGATAGAAAAACATGTATCCGGTAGATTGAAAGTGGCACCTGAGCATACCTCCGACGATGTATTGAAACTGATGCGCAAACCTTCTTTCAAACTATTCAAAGAATTCAAGAAACACTTCGACCATATCAATGAGGAAGCCGGTTTGAATCAACAATTGATTCCATATTTTATTTCTTCACATCCTGCTTGTATGGATGCCAACATGGCTGAATTGGCTTGTGAAACAAAACAAATGCACTTCCAATTGGAACAGGTGCAGGATTTTACGCCTACGCCCATGACTTTAGCTACAGAGATTTATTATTCCGGCTATCATCCTTACACGCTGGAACCTGTCTATACGCCTAAAACCAAGCAAGAGAAACTCAACCAACAGCAATTTTTCTTTTGGTATAAAAAGGAATTTAGACAACAAATAATGAATGCCTTGCGGAAAATGAAACGGGAGGATTTGGGTAATAGATTGTTTGGGAGATGAATATAACCCCTAAATCCCCTAAAGGGGACTTAACTGTTGTGCAAACTTGGTTATTCTTCCTTGAACAATATTTATTGTATTTCTTTATTTCTTAAAAGTCCCCTTTAGGGGATTAGGGTTATTATCTCATTTTATTCGCAAAATCCCGTACAATTCGTGCAGTAATTCCCCAAATGATTTCACCTTCAGTTTTATAGACAAATACTTTATTGCTTAGTTTTCCCCATGGATGGCCATATTTTTCGGGTACTCCTAATTCAGAAGAAGGTAACAAGACAACTTCTTTATTGGTGTTTTCATCTATGTAGGTAGGATGTACTTTTATCATCACCTTGTATTCTTCGGGTGTTGTATTCTCAAAATAAGAAAGGGGTACGGTAAAGACTTTTTCAACCTCTTTTTGATTTACTTGCATATCAGTGATAGAAATGTCTGAAAAACCTACAAATATATCCACAATTACTCCGAGTGGTGCAATCACAGTATCAAGTTGTCCAAGTATTTGAATGCTACTTGCTGAAATTCCGAGTTCTTCGGTTGTCTCACGAATGGCAGTAGTCTCAAGGCTTTCGTTTAGTTCACATTTACCACCAGGCAAACAAACTTCCCCACCTTGTGGAATTGAAGAAGCGCGTTTTTCAAAAATAATATGGTATTCACCATCAACAGGAATAAGCAACAATAAAACTACCGAGTTGAAATATTCATCTCTGCCATTGATTCCGACGGTGGTGGGGAGTTTTTGTTTTATATCGTTGATGTTCATGAACCTATAACCTTTCTACAAATGTACAGATTTTTTGGTCTTTAGACAAGTTGTTGCTATGAATCAAAGGAACTTCCGGTAAGGTTTCTTGCAAATACATTTGCAGGTAATTGAATGAGTTTTGAGCAATAATAGGATTGGCATCCGGAAATTGGTTGAATATAACGGCATGTAGATAGACTCCGTATTGCTTACATATTTCAATACTCATCAAGGTGTGATTAATACTGCCTAATTGTGATGAGCTTACTAATATTAATGGAAGCATGTGCTCTTTGATATAGTCCAACGTAAGATAATAAGTGGTTATAGGAACCATCAGTCCACCAGCACCTTCCATCAAAACAATATCATAATTGTTGAATAGTTCATTGGAAGCTTTGTTGATTTTTTCAATCTCAACGATTTTTCCATCAATTTCGGCAGCTAAATGGGGTGAAGCGGGAAAAGTAAACACATACGGACAGGTTTGTCCGGCTATATCTTCTGGAAGTAATTCAATTTCCATTAGTCTGCGATGCTCCTTGATATCATCAGAAATATCTGTACAACCTGTTTGTATCAGTTTGCTTGTAATTACCTTTCTGCCAGCCTTTTTTAATTGATAAGCAAGCAATCCGGTGATATATGTTTTTCCACAATCGGTATCTATACCGCTAATAAAATAAGCTTTCTTCATTTCTTTCTGGCTATGATGATTAAGGGATGATAGGTTAGATTTACAGAGCCATCGACATTTGAAAAATGGCTTAAGTATTTGTCGTTAAAGGTTTGTAATCTTTCTTTTCCGAAGAAACCTTTTTGCAAAGCATTTACTCCCGTTTGTTTGATATGTTTAAGTACTTCCTTAGGGTTGGCAAAGGGAATAACTTCTGTCCATTCTTCCCCATGTATTATCTCAAAATCAGGAGAGAGTAAATCGATTTGTTCTTGTAAGCTAGAGTATGTCAATCCAATATTAAGCGTTTCTTTTATCTCCTTAAAATTTTCTTCGCCATACGAACTAAAGACAAAATATCCATTTGAGTTTAGGATCTCATGCATATTTCTGAAGAAGCATTGTAAATCATTAAACCAGTGAAAACAAGAACTGGAGAAAACCACATCGATGTTCGTTGGAAAAGCGATGTGTTCTGCATCACCGGTTAAGAATTGATAGTTTTTGAAGTTTAGTTTAGTCAGCACTTTTTGTGTTTCTTCAAAGGCTGAATCGGCAATATCATTCAAAAATAACTCATTAATAGAACCTTTAGTCAGGATTTGTTTGGTTAGAAAACCTGTACCACAACCAATTTCCAAGACACGGTTTATGGAGTCATCATGTGTTTCAAAAAACAAGCTAGCCAATTTAAAGGCTATTTGTTTTTGAACCTGAGCTTCGTGATGATAAGTGGATAACTTATTACCAAAGCGTTTTTTAACTATTTCTTTATCTGTTTGCATGAATTATAAGTCGATTATTTCTTGCCAAGAATTGAAAATGGAAAAAGGGAAATGCGGTACATCAGCTTCTACAATTTTCGTTTTACCACTCCAATAATTATATTGATTCTGAACTGTGAAAATCAAATCTTTACTCCCAATCAATACGGTGTCAAAGGTGATTTCTTTTAGACCTTTTGATTCAACTTCTTGTTGGATATATTTTAATTCTTCTTGTTGATTCTCTGCTGTTCTAGAAGTTAGACAATTCAAATGTTCTTCGTATTGAGTTCTTCCGCCAAGCATGCGCATATTGAATTTACTTCGGTTTGCTTCGTTCCAAGTGTTGAGTGTATTGGAGAAAACAATAGCAGATATTCCAAACTCGTTATCGATAGGTTTTTGTGTGCCGTTTAAGGCAATTGCTTTTGAGAGTTTGATTGCTGATTTGGAGAAACAACATGCCGCTGCCCAAACACCCAACGACCAAGCCACTAAGTAAACTTCTTTGTAATCCTTTAAATCTTCGTTGATAGTTGAAATTGGATTAAAATCATACAACATACAAACATCGAAATCACCTTTATCCAAATGACAAATGGCGTTTTTGTCCATTCCCCAACCATTGAAAAAGAGGATGCATGAATCGTTGTTCTGTTTATTTATCCAGCATGTTTTCATCGTTTCAAAATATCTTTTATCGCCACCAGTTGCTCCATATTCATTTCTGCACTTAGTGAAAATCGTAATCGTGCTGTTCCTTGAGGTACGGTTGGGTATCTTATGGGCAACACATTAAATCCATATTCTTTCAATAGTTTTGAAGCAGCTATTGCTTCTTGGTTTGTACCGATAATTAAAGGAATAATGTGACTGTCGGATTTCAAATTCAGCAAGCTGGCAAATTCTTTACTTAGGTTTGCGAGTTTTTCTCTTCGGTCATTGAATTCAGGTAATCTTTCAAATAAAAATCGTGTCCATGCTAAATTGATAGGAGGTAAGGCGGTGGTAAAAATTAAGGTGCGTGAATGATTGACTAAATATTCTTTAAACAATTTGCTACAAACAACAAAAGCACCTACAGAAGCAAGTGCTTTACCGAAAGTGCCCACAATAAAATCAAAGTCTTTTATAAGACCCAATTCTTCAACACAACCCAAACCGTTTGTTCCGCGAACACCTAAAGCATGAGCTTCGTCAATATACAAGAAACAGTTATATTTCTTTTTCAACTCGACCATTTTGTGCAAGTCGGCTATATCGCCATCCATGCTGAAAATACTTTCGCTTACTATGAAGACATGCTCGTAGTTGGTTCTGTTTTTTGTAAGTATGCTTTCCAGATGCTTGTAATCTAAATGCTTGTAACGCATAAAGTTGGCATCACTTAATTGTATGCCGTCAATCAAACTGGCATGCACTAATTTATCTGCAATAATCAAATCTTTTTTGCCTGCTAAGGCGGATAAGATACCTACATTAGCATGGTAACCGCTATTATATAAAAGGCAGGTTTCCGATTGATAGGCATTTGCAATCAGTTTCTCTAAGCTATCGTGTTCCAGAGAATTGCCACTTAATAAACGGGAAGAACAAGCGCTTAATTTGTAT
>Ga0265338_10002037_pt1 | contig 31291 bp, 29 predicted proteins | sample 42126metaG_FD_193579 | JGI IMG/M metagenome (GOLD analysis project Ga0265338, IMG submission 193579) | Rhizosphere microbial communities from Carex aquatilis grown in University of Washington, Seatle, WA, United States - 4-21-26 metaG | ecosystem: Host-associated > Plants > Roots > Rhizosphere...
TTCGCTGCTCACCCGGGCCACGGGGTTAAGCAAGGGCGGACTGATGAACCAGCTTCAGCAATCGCCGATTCAGACGATTACAGTGCAGGGCGGGGCAGGTGATGGTCGAATCAACCTGCAATTAGCCGTCGTGCAAAGCGCCGCCTTTGAAGCCGACGCCACAGGTACCATTGCCCTGGCGCCCGTGTTAACCAACTCCACCATCAATATACCGGTGACAATTTTGCTCAGTCGCTCCATCGCCGGTCAGCTTAATCTGGCCACCGCCAACACTTCGGCTGCCGGCGCGTATGTGCCGTTACCGCAATTTTTTACAATGACGGGCACCCTGGGCGAACCGGACAAAAAGATTAACAAAGTCGCATTGGTCGGCTTGACGGTGCAATCCGTGGGAAATAGTTTGATAAGGCCGGCAAACGGGAATCCGTCGCCGGTCGGAAATCTCCTGAATCAATTGCTGCACAGGTAAAATAGCAGTCAAGGCGTTTCAATTTCACATCCGTTATGAGGCATCTTTCGTATCGTCGCTTGCTAACTGCCTTGGGTTCTTCCTAAAATTTCCCGATGAATCTGGCCAGCGCGTTTGCCGCTTCGGTACAAAAACGGCCCGAAAAAATCGCCCTGTTTTGGGGGGAAAGCGAGTTCAGTTATGCCAGCCTCTTTGCGCAGGCGTGCGCGGTAGCGGCGGAACTGGCCGGCAAATTCGGCGTAAAGCCCGGTGACCGGGTGGCGTTGTGGGTGAAGAATTGTCCGGAGTTTGTGCCGGCGGTGTTCGGCATTTTATCGGCCGGCGGCGTGGTCGTACCCATCAACAACTTTCTGAAGCCCGCGGAGGTGAGTTACATCCTGAACGATTCCGGCGCGAACGTGCTCATCACCGATGCGGAACTGGCGGCGCATTTTGAAACTCTGAAAGCAGCGCGGCTATCGCTCGAGATTCTTCGCGTCGAAGAATTTTCCGCACTCAATCCATCCTCCGTCATTCATTCTCCATCTTTGAGTTCCGAGAATGACCTTGCGGCGCTGCTCTACACTTCCGGCACGACCGGCCATCCGAAGGGCGCGATGCTGACGCACGGCAATTTTCTTCACAACGTGGCGAGTTGCGTGGCGGCGCTCGAGGTGCGGGATGACGAGCGGGTCGTGGTGGCGCTGCCGCAGTTTCACAGCTTCATGTTCACCGTGGGCACGTTGTTGCCAATGCTCTGCGGCGGCGGGATTCTGCTGCTGAAAACGCTGCATCCTTTCAAGTCGGTGTTGGAGGAGATTGCGCGGCATCGCGGAACAATTCTGCCGGCAGTGCCATCGTTCTACCGCGCGCTGCTGGCCGTGCCGGAGTTCGGCCGGCTGCCGCTGCGCCTGTGCATCAGCGGCGGTGCGCCGTTGCCGGTAGAGGTGTTCAACGAGTTTACGCGGAAGTTTCCGTTTCCGCTGCGCGAAGGCTACGGCCCGACCGAGAGCAGTCCGGTGGCCACGGTGAATCCCATCCATGGCCTCAACAAGCCCGGCTCGATTGGCAAACCAATCCCGAATGTGGAGTTGAGCATCCGTGACGAGGCCGGCCAGGAATTGCCGGTCGGCCACATCGGCGAGATTTGCATCCGCGGCGGCAACGTGATGCGCGGTTATTGGAATCAGCCGGAGGAAACGGCAAAGGTTTTGCGAGACGGCTGGCTTTACACCGGTGACGTGGGGTACGGCGACACGGACGGTTATTATTACATCACCGACCGCAAAAAGGACATGCTGCTGGTCAATGGCATGAACGTCTATCCGCGCGAGATTGAAGAGGTTATTTACCAGTTTCCGGGCGTGAAGGAAGCGGCGGTGGTTGGCATGCCCGATCCGCGCAAAGGCGAGCAGCCAGTGGCATTTGTCACCCTGGCGGAAGGTCAGACGCCTGACGAACGGGCGTTGTTGCAGTTCGTTCGCGGCAAACTGGCCGATTACAAGGTGCCCAGGCATGTGATTTTTATGCCTGCCTTACCCCACAATGCGACGGGCAAAATTCTCAAGACCGTCTTGCGCCAGCATCCGGTTGGCTGAAGTTAAAGATCAGTCAATCAATTGATATTCATCATGTTGTGTCGATACCTTTTCCGAGTTGACGCCGGTGGATTACCAACAGTAAGCTTATGTGACCGTACGGCGCATGATGCGCGGGCGGTAATAATCTTATGGCTGAAGGATACTGCGTTAAGTGCAAGGCCAAGAAGGAAATTGCTAATGGCGTCGAGGAAGTCATGAAGAATGGACGCAGGGCAATCAAGGGCAAATGCCCAACCTGTGGCACAGTCATGTTCAAGATTTTAGGCGGCAAAGTGGCTCCCGCAGGTGCGTCAACGGTCATTCCGCCCGCCACGAGCTGATATGTCGCAACAGCTCGCCTATGTCATCGTCACCCCTTATTCGCTCTACAAATCGCGCACGGGCGGAATTCTAAGCCGGCTGATCTCCCGCACCAGTTTGGATCTGGCGGCCATGCGGATGTTTGCGCCCGGTCCCGAACTGGTAAAGCAATACGCCGAAACAATTGTGTCGGCACAGGACCCTCAGGACCGGAAGATCCAGGAGTTGCTTCGGGAATATGTGCTCACCAACCTTGCGCCCGACCCTAAAACAGGCCGCCGCCGGCGCATCCTGATGATGGTTTTCCAGGGAGATGATGCGGTGCGCAAAGTCCGTTCCGTGGTCGGCAATTTAAGCCCCGACCGGCGGGGCGGCGAAACCATCCGGGACACCTACAGCGATTTAATCATGGATGACGACGGACAGGTTCGTTATTTCGAGCCCGCCGTGCTGGCGGCGCCGAATGCGGAGGAAGCGGAAGCCAAGTTGAAGCTTTGGGCGCGCTTTTCCGATACGGACGGCGGGGTCCTGGAAAATATAGTTGCTTATTCACCGGGGCAGACGGGCGAACGCACGCTGGTGCTTATCAAGCCGGATAATTTCAAATTTTCCACCGGGCGGCCCGGCAACGTCATTGATTTTTTCTCGCGCACGGGACTGTACATCATCGGCGCCAAAGTGCTGCACATGAGCCTGGCGCAGGCAATGGATTTTTATGGTCCGGTCCTCGAAGTCCTGCGCACCAAGCTCAAGGACGGCATCAGTGAACGCGCCAAACTGTTACTCGAAAAGGAGCTCGGATTCAAGATTCCACCGGAACAGCAACAGGCGCTCGGCGACATTCTCGGCCCCCTTCATGGCGACAACCAGTTTGAAAATATTATGCGGTTTATGACCGGCTTCACGCCGTCCGAACGCAACACGGAGGAGGAACGCCGGTGGCCCGGCACGCAAAAGTGCATCGCGCTGATTTATGAAGGCGTGAACGCCATCCGGAAAATCCGCGACGTGCTCGGCCCCACGGATCCGTCCAAGGCGCCGCCCGGTTCCATCCGGCGCGAATTCGGTTCGAACATCACGGTCAATGCCGCGCACGCGAGCGACTCCGTGGAAAATGCCCAACGCGAATTTGCCATTGTCAACGTGGATGAAAATAATTTTCGGCAAATCATCGAGGCGGCTTACGGAAAGTCGTAAGCCAGCAGTTTGCCCAGTAAACGCGCGTCCGCGGCGGGAAAATCGTAATCGGCCAATTCCGGTTTGCTTGCCCACCGGACGGCCGCGCAATCAATCGGCTGCGGTTTGCCTTCAATCAATTCGCAAAGGAAAAATTTTAGACGAATGCTTTTATCCGGGTAAACGTGCGTGATTTCTTCGAACAACCCGCCGACTTTCACCCCGACCCCAAGTTCCTCGCGCAGCTCACGGATCAGGCATTGCTCGAAGGATTCGCCTGGTTCTCGCTTGCCGCCGGGGAATTCCCAAAGTCCGCCCAAATGCGAGTGCGTCGGACGTTGAGCAACCAGAATCCTGCCGTCTCGAAAAATCAGTGCGGCGGCCACGTCGATTGGGTTTTTACCGTCCGACACTTTTGTAAACCCAGCCCCGGCGTTCCATTTCGCCGCGGTCGAAAAGGTTGCGGCCATCGAACAGGATGGGATGCGTCAGCGATTTATGGGCGCGCTCCAGGTCCAATTTCTTGAACTCATCCCATTCGGTCGCCACAACCAGCGCATCACAACCATCCGCGACGGCGTTCATGTCGTCCACATAGGTCACGTCATGCAAAGCCGCCCGGGCTTTGTCCATGGCCTTGGGATCATGGACGCGCAACGCGGCGCCTTCTTTTTGGAGGCGCTGACAAAGCTCAATCGCCGGCGACATACGAATGTCGTCGGTGTTTTGCTTGAAGGCCAGGCCGAGGACGCCGATCTTTTTGTCCTTGAGCACCCAAAGCGTGTCGGTGATTTTTTTTACAAAACGGTCCATTTGTTCGGCGTTGATGCGCTGGACCTCCTTCAGCAGACGAAAATCGTATCCGATCTGCTCGGCGATTTTGATGAACGCGCTCAGGTCCTTGGGAAAGCAACTGCCGCCGAAACCAATGCCCGCGTTAAGAAACCGGCGGCCAATCCGTTCGTCCAAACCCATACCCGCGGCAACTTCCTGCACGTTCGCGCCGGTGGTTTCGCAAAGGGTGGCAATGGCGTTAATGTAGGAAATTTTCAGGGCGAGGAATGAATTCGACGCGTGTTTGATGAGTTCCGCGGAATTAATGTCTGTGACCACAATGGGCGCGTTAAACGGCGCGTAAATTTCCTTCAACACCGCGACCGGTCGTGCCGAGCGTGTGCCGATGACCACGCGGTCGGGCTTCATCAAATCACCGACGGCGAAACCTTCGCGGAGAAATTCCGGGTTGCTAACCACGTCAAAATCCGCCTTGCCGGGACAGTAACGTTTGATGGTTTCGGCCACTTTCTCGCCGGTTTTGACCGGCACGGTGCTTTTATCCACGATGATCTTATACTCGCTCATGGCCGCGGCGATGTCGCGCGCGACGCGTTCGATAAAACTCAAATCGACCGAACCGTCCGGTTGAGGCGGCGTGGCCACAGCGATGAAAATAACATCGGATTTTTGAACGCCTTCGGCGGTGCTGGCGGTGAAGGACAGACGCCCGGTAGCGGTGTTCTTCTTCACGAGTTCTTCCAAACCGGGTTCGTAGATGGGGATGCCGCCCGACTTAAGTAATTTGATTTTGGAAGCGTCATTGTCCACGCACACAACCTGATGGCCGACTTCGGCAAAGCAGGCGCCGGTTACCAGACCAACGTAACCGGTGCCGATAATCGTCAATTTCATGGCTTGGTGCTCAGATGAAACGAAGACGGCGGGGTGCTTGAAGTCGTGGTCGGCGGCAACTTTGCTCTCAATTGAATTGCGTGAAATGCGGCTTCCGAACCGATGGGAGAGTTGGGATTGTTGCGGGCAATTTCCTGATAAAGATTGGCGGCATCGGCGAATTTGCCCCGCTGCTCATCTATTTTTGCCAGCGCAAATTTGGCGGCATCCACGGAGTTGGGGTCGGAAAAACTGCTGATGACACGCTGATAAGCGTCGGCCGCCGGCCCGGTTTTCCCTTGAGCATCGAGGCAGGTCGCCAGGCCGAGGGCCGCCGGCGCGGAAAAAGTGCTGCCGGGATGGATATCGAGATATTTTTGGAACTGTGCCTGCGCCTCCGTGTATTTGCCGCTCTCAAACAATGTTGTCGCACCCAGCACCAGCGCCCGTTCTGCGGTCGGGGTGCCGGAATAATCCGCGGCGATTTTCAGATAAGCATCGGCCAATTGGCCGGCATCGGAGTTGGGCGGGGTGGAAACGAGCAACTGCGTGAGCGCCTGTCCGGCAGTGATAGCTTGTTCATTTTGCCGCCAAAAATAATACGAGACCAAAACCGTGGCGACGACGATAATTCCCGCGCCGATGACGACCTGTTTTGTATTAGCCTCAATCCATGACCATGATTTGAAAAAATAAGTCGTCGCTACGTCTTGCGCTTGCATAATGAAAGAACAATCTTTCGTGTTGCCCTTGAAAACGCAAGCTTGAAATGGCGGCGGGCGCAGCCGAATATTTGCTTGAATGGCGGGCGCGGACTGGTTTCACTGGTTGCGGTGGAGAGATGGCCGAGTGGCTGAAGGCGGCGGTTTGCTAAACCGTTATACGGTCAAAAGCCGTATCGGGGGTTCGAATCCCCCTCTCTCCGCCAGTTCCAGGTTTCGGACAAGTTTGATCAAAACCGTTCTTCCAGGCGTTCGGTGCATTACGTTCCCGGTCGATCCACCCCTTCGGCCAACCGGAATACCCATACTTTATTGACCGGGCAGAACCCGATAGAAGCGATGCTGGTTTGTAGGCGATGCGGCGTTGTGATTCACGTCCACCCAAAACACCACTGGCTGGAATAATGTCAACGTTGCCACGGTCGTCCAGCCGTTGGTGTTGGTTAAATCGGGGTTACTCTGAATGTCATAGGTATAGCCGACAACCCCGGTGACCGTGATGCCCGGATACAATCCCAGAGAGACTCCCGCGGAGTTGACCACCACCTGGGCCGGCGTATTGGTCACGCTGCCCAAAGAGCTGGTAATTACAACCGAATATAACCCGGCGTTGGTAAACTGAATGGACGAAAAGGTGAGTGTGGAATTGGTGGCGTTGGGGATGATGACGCCATTGTCATACCATTGAAAGGTCAGCGCACCGCTGCCCCATGCTCCGACGCTCAAGGTGTTGGATTGTCCCCAGTCAGTAACCAAACCGGTGAAAGGGGTAACGATGGCCGGATACATGTACAGATTGGCGATGGAACTGGTGACCGCGCCATAGCTGTTGGCAACAATCACTGAGTATGGACCCAAATCAGTTTGCTGTACGTTGGGGATGGTTAACGTGCTTGAGGTCGCGTTCAAAAGATTGGAACTATTAAACCACCAGTGATATGACGATGCGCCTGTGGTGGTAACGGTAAATGAAGCGGTGCCGTAGGCATCAACGTAGGCGTCTTGAGGTTCACCGGTGATGGTCGGAGGTGTCGAAGTTGGAATAATGTTTTGATAGATCGATAGGGTGTTATCGTACGAATTGCCAAACACGATGTCCGGCCGGCCATCCCCGCTCAAATCACCAATCGCAGTGCCATTGGGATTATACCCGGCCGGAAAATCCACCCGCGCGGCAAATGAACTCGCCGTCAAGCTGCCGGGCGCACTGATATTCTTAAAAATGGATAAATGGTCTGGCAGTTGCGTTACCACAGCCAAATCCGGTTTTCCATCGCCATCGAGATCGCCAATGGCCACGGTGTTGCCCCAACCGCCTACGGAGAAATCCACCCGCGGGCCAAACGAGTTTGAAGTAATGCTGCCCGGGGTGCTTGTGTTTCGATATAAGGACACAGACTGGCCGAATTGGAATGAAGTAACGGCAACATCGGGTTTGCCATCTCCATCCAGATCACCAATTGCCAAAGAAAGGAATTGTGGCAAACCCGCAAAATCAACTCTCAGGTCAAAAGCGATGTTCCCCGAGCTGCTGCTGTTTCGGAAAACGGACAATCCATGGCTTGTGTCGCCGCCATTTGCCATGACCAAGTCCGGTTTTCCGTCACCGTCCATGTCTGCGATGGTCAACCAACGCGGACTTGAAGGGGTGGCAAAGCTAACAGCCGGAGCGAAGGAACCGGCGGTGATCATGCCTCCGGTGCTGATGTTCCGTAATACAGAAACTGTATTATTATGTTCATTGGCTACAACTATGTCCGGTCTGCCGTCTCCATCCAGGTCACCCATCGCAATCGAAATAGGTCCGCCGGCCATGGGGATATCCACGCGGGAGGCAAATGAGTTGGTCGTCAGCAAGTTCCCCGGAGAACTCACAGTTTGAAAAATCGAGATGACATTTGAGAACGTGTTGGCCACCACAATATCCAAGTGTCCGTCACCAACCAGGTCTGCCAAACCAAGTCCCAACAAACTGTCTCTTACGTTTCCGCCAAAAGTGAAGACAACCGGTGGTGCAAACGAAGCCGTTGTCAGAGTGCTGCTGGTGCTGATGTTTTGATATACCCAGAGTGATCCATCGTAAGCGTTGATCTCAACCAGGTCTGGCTTGCCATCCCTATCCAGATCCCCAATGATTGTGAGACTCGGGCCGTTACCCGAACCCAAGTTCACGGCCGGAGCCAACGAGGAACTGTTAATCTGTCCCATGCCTGGGAACGTGGGCAGAAACGGCAGGTCAGAATAAGCCGTCAGGCCATTCACTGTCTCGGTGATCGGACCATAAGTGGCTCCGACTGGCACCGTCACCGTCAAGTTCGTCACACTGGCCGCAGTGACGGCCGCCCGAACTGCACCAAAATAAACAATGTTGTTTGAAGCCGCTGAACTAAAGTTGTTACCCGAAAGCATGACGCTCGCCCCATTCGTTGCGGCCATAGGACTAAATCCAGTGATGACAGGCAGGGCTGATGGTGGAAACGGGGTAGCGTTCGTCAGTACCGAAAGGTTGCTGGTTCGGTAGTTCGCGCAGATCAAATCCAATTTGCCATCCCCGTTGACGTCCGCCGCCGTGACCCATTGCGCCTGATTACCCACACTCCAAGTGCCAGCGGTCGCAAAGCCGCCGACCCCGTTGTTGGTCATCACCGTAAGCGTGTTGGCATTCAGGCTCCCCCAGATCAAATCCACCTTGCCGTCCCCGTTGACGTCTGCCGCCGTAGCCGTTTCGGGCAAGCTACCCAAAGTATAGGTGCCGAAGGTTACAAAGCCACCGATCCCGTCGTTGGTCACCACTGAGAGTGTGCTGTCACCTTGGCTCGCGCTGATTAAATCCACCTTACCATCCCCGTTAACATCCACGGTCACGACCGAAACAGGCTGGTAACCCACATCTGGGGAGGAGGCCAATACAAAATGGCCGCTCCCATCGTTTGTGAGCACTGAAAGGTCGTTGCCTTGGAAGTTTGCGCAGATCAAATCCACCGTACCGTCCCCGTTGACGTCCGCTTCCGTGAGCCCCCAGGGGAAGGAGCCCACAGCATACGTACCTGAGGTCACAAAACCGCCGCTCCCGTTGTTCGTCAACACCATAAGCGTATTGTCATAGATGTTCGCGCAGATCAAATCCACCTTGACATCCCTGTTCACGTCCGCTGCCACGACCGCAAAAGGTCCACTACCGACGTTCAGAGTGGAGGCAAGTACAAAACCGCCACCGCCGTTATTTGTCAATGCCGTAAGCGTGTTGCCCCCCCAGTTCGCGCTGATCAAATCCACCTTGCTATCCCCGTTGACATCCGCCGCCACGGCCGAAAAAGGCTGGTTACCGACAGCCGGGGAGGAGGCCAGCACAAAATGGCCACTCCCGTCGTTGGTCAACACTGAGAGTGTGCTCTTATCCTGGCTTGCACTGATTAAATCCACCTTCCCATCCCCGTTCACATCCGCCGCCGTGACGCACTGCGGGGCGCTGCCCACTACGGGCGAGGAAGAGAGCACGAAGGAAACTTGAGCGTGCAGTTGGAAACTGAAAACACATACAGCAATTACCGCAAGAATCGGCTTCATATTTTGTACTCCTCAACAATGCGACGGTGCAAATAATAGAATTGAACACCACCTACTGCACACAACGATGACGACACCTGAGTGTGCTTTGATTGCACGATGCTGTTTCTCATAAGTTCGATACCCGGTTTTTAGCCAATACGAACAACCCAAAAAAAGAAGACTGGAACGCTTTCACAGCACCCTCTATTTGCTCACGATTTCAAAAACCCGTCAATCCACCCTTTTTGTCCACGGGCAGACCAAGTTAGGGTGATTCCAAGCGAGGCCCTTTTCTGGAGGGATTTGGATTGACCTTGAGGGGATTCCGTAGAAATTTTCCGGTACGTCCGGATGTTTCCACTTTTACATGAATTGCTCGAAACGTTTTGGAAAGAGGCTAGCGACTTTTCGCGTTCCTTTCTCAAACCGCAACCCTTGCCGGTATGATTGATTCTTTCCTGTCAACGGTCGGGAAAAGCGAGTCTGTAGCTTCACCCTGCCTGGCCGTGGTGATTCCTGTGTACAATGAAGCCGCAACGATCACCGAAGTGGTCAAGACAGTGCTGGCCCAGCCGTTGGTCCGGGAATTGATCGTGGTTGACGACGGTTCAAATGATGGCACCTGGGCGGCGTTGCAGTCGCTGGCCAATCCAGACGGGCGTATTAAACTTTTCCGTCACGAAATAAACCAGGGCAAAGGCGCTGCGCTGCGAACCGGGTTTGCCCAGGTCACCGCACCGCTCGTTTTGGTGCAGGATGCCGATCTCGAATACGATCCGAGCGAGTATTCACTCCTGATTAATCCCATCCTGACCGGGAAAGCCGATGTCGTTTTCGGGTCGAGGTTCATGGGTTCCAGCGCCCATCGGGTGCTTTATTTCTGGCATTCGCTTGGCAACCGGATCCTGACCACTTTTTCCAACATGGCCACCAATCTGAACCTCACCGACATGGAAGCGGGCTTCAAGGCGTTCCGGCGGGAGGTCATCCAAAAAATCCAGATTCAGGAAAGTCGCTTCGGGTTTGAACCGGAGATTGTCGCCAAGGTCAGCCGGCTGGGCGTGAGGATTTACGAGGTGGCTATATCTTATTACGGAAGGACCTATGCCGAGGGGAAAAAAGTAGGGTGGCGGGACGGCGTCAGCGCGTTGCGTTGCATCGTCAAATACAACTTTTTCCCCGATATCTGAAATTTCAACGCGTGAATCGCTCCGCTTTCCAACGCGGACTAATATTGGGGAAAGGTTCGCGGCCCCAAACGGCGTCTTTGCGTCCGATGCCCTTGGTTGACAGCGAACTCAATTCAGGAAAACGTTCCACGTTGCGCGCCAAAATCTCCGCCAAATCATCATAATAGATCAACGTCCAGCCGGGACGATGAGCCAGTGCCGCCGTGCCTGCCAGGTTCGCGGGCAGCAGGGCAAGATCAGCTTGATCAACGTCGAGCACACTCCCGTCGAACGGTTCGTGGTTGTAAAATTTCCAGTGGGCGGCAATTAATTCGCGCGAGTAACAGGTGTCGAGCCGGCCGTCAAGGGAAGGGGGACAGCCGGGAAGGCGAAAAATCAACATCTCGCCCCAATCGAAAAACGTCAGTACCCGCCCGTGGAGTTGGTGTTCCTGCAAAAAATCAATGGCGCCGGTTGGATATTCGGCGCGCGGAACTTCCATTGTCAGCGGATGTTCCTTGTGCAACGTGAAGGTGGCCACGCCCGTTCCAATGGTAATTACCGCAAGGAAAATGGCGGCGATTTTTTGGAAGTCATCGCGGCGACCAAGAATTTCCAGGTGCTCAAAATGTCGTCGGAACCTGGCGAGGGCACTGGCCAGATACGGTGGCACCAGCGCCAGAGCGACCAGGCAGAACAGGGGAGTGTTTCTCACCGCACGCAACCCCAGAAGGGCAAACGCGCCACACACGGCCAGCTCCCACCAGGTGCGCGGCCGTCGCGTAAAGGTCCAGGCAAAAGCGGTCAAAGCCAGCGCGATGAAAAATGCGGCATGGTCCCAGCCCAATGGCGTGGGATTCCATTCGGCAATTTGCGGTCGCAACCAAAGGACGCTGCCGACCAGCCAGCGGAACAGTCCCAATCCCCACGGATTGCAGAGCAAGGCGCCGCCGGCGGCGATGACGCCCAGCCATAAACTCAAAATGGTCTTTAACGCTTGCTTGTCGGAAGGTTCGCGCGACGCCATCCCGCCACTCACATTCCGGATCTTGTCCCATGCCGGTTGAATCGTGGTCGCGCCCGCCGCGAGTCCCAACAATCCAAAGCCTGCCAGAACCCCTCCGTGAGTATTGATCCAGGCGAGGAACAAGACCGGCAAGGCCAGCGCCCAAAGCCGTTTACCGGAGTGAATCTGATGCAACAATAGCAGTTCCAGGGACAGAAAAAGGGCGGTGAAAATTTGTGGGCGGGCGGCGAAGCCGTAGGAAATTTCCACCACGGCCAGAGCGCCAAAGCCCCAGGCTATAAACCGGGACGGCCACGACAGGCTTTGTGCTCCCAGGCGGAGGCACACGGCAAAGGCCCCCAGGCCGATGACCATTTTCAGGAGCAAAATGCCGGAACCGCCCCACGCCGTATAAAATGCGGCGAGTATGATTTCAGCCACCCACTCATGGTTGATCCAGGGCTGGCCGTTCGCCGTCCAGGAATAAATATCCACCTTGGGAATGGAGCCGCTGTGCATCATGTGCTGGCCGAAAACAAGGTGCCCCCATAAATCCGGGTCCACCGTATTTTCCGAAAACTGAAAGACGGCCAGCAACAGGACCGCCGCGCAAAACCAGAGTTTCAAATTATTCATCGGGATCAGTTCAAACCCGGCCAAGGAATAGCAGTTTGTAATCGACGGTGCAGCACAGAAATTATTTTTGCGGGATTGACACCGGCAAAGCCCTTTTCTAGCTTCAACCGGCAAAGACACCCCGCTTTGCCCCGAATGCACGTTCGGGGATTTTTATTGTCGGTAAGCGGTTTGGGACGGTGACACGCCGTCCCTCCCAAAAAAGATATGGCAAACACAATTTTGGTCGGCGCTCAATGGGGCGACGAAGGCAAAGGCAAAATCATTGACGTGTTGACGGAGAAAGCGGACCTCGTCGTCCGTTACGCCGGCGGCAATAATGCCGGTCACACCGTCTTCATCGGAAAAAAGAAGTACATCCTGCATCTCGTTCCTTCGGGCATCCTGCGTCAAGGCAAGCTGTGCGTCATCGGCAACGGTGTAGTCGTTGACCCCGTCAGCCTTGTCGAGGAAATCCGCGGACTGCGGAAACTCGGCGTCAAGGTTGGCGGTAACCTGGTCGTAAGCGAAACGGCGCACCTGGTCTTTCCATATCACCGCGAACTGGATGCGCAACGTGAAACTCTCAAGGGCAAAAATAAAATCGGCACGACGAAGCGCGGCATCGGCCCGGCCTACGGCGACAAGGCGGCGCGCGTCGGGCTGCGAATGATTGACCTCATTCATCCGGCGCGGTTTGAGGCCAAACTGGGCCGGCGGATTGTGGAAAACAACGAAGTGCTGCGTGCGCTCGGCGCCAAACCCCTTTCGTACAAAAAAGTTCTCGCCGAATATCGTACCGCCGCAAATTATTTGAAGCCGTTTGTCGCCAACACGGTCGTGCTGTTACACGAGGCGATGCGGCGTGGGGACGACATTTTGTTTGAAGGCGCACAGGGGACGTTTCTCGACATTGACCATGGGACGTATCCGTTTGTCACGTCGTCCAATACCACGGCAGGCGGCGCCTGCACCGGCTCAGGCGTGCCGCCGCATCGCATGGACCGTGTCGTCGGCGTGATGAAGGCTTATACGACGCGCGTTGGGGAAGGGCCGTTGCCGACGGAAAACGCCGAAATTGCCGACATGCTGCACGCGATGGGCCGCGAGTTTGGTGCGACCACCGGGCGCGCACGCCGCTGCGGCTGGTTCGATTCCGTCGCCACGCGGCACGCCGCGATGGTGAATGGCATTGATGATTTGGCCGTCACCAATCTCGACGGCCTCGACGCATTGGAAACCATCAAGGTTTGCGTGGCCTACCGCCATGGCAAGGCGCGGCTGGATTTTGTGCCGAACGACGCCCAAACTCTTGCGGAATGCGAACCGGTCTATGTCGAATTCGGAGGCTGGCGCACGCCGACACACAAGGCGCGTTCGTGGAAACAACTGCCGCCCAAAGCCCGTGTTTATTTAAAGGCAATCGCCGAATTGAGCGGCGCGAAATTGTTCATCGCCTCCGTCGGCCCGGCGCGCGAGCAGACGATCTTTGTGTAAATATGGGAGGGTCGCCGTGTCGGCGACCCAAATTGGGGACGGCGACACGCCGTCCCTCCCAACGGTAGAAAATGAGTTCCGTTCCACATTTAAGCGCCGAAGCCAGGGCCTCGTTGCCGAAGCACGTGGCCATTATCATGGACGGCAACGGGCGCTGGGCGAAACAGCGCGGCCTGCCGCGTGTCGAGGGCCATCGGCAGGGCGCCGAATCCGCACGCATCATCATCCGCACCTGCGGCGAACTGGGCATCAAGTATCTCACGCTTTACGCCTTTTCCGCCGAGAACTGGAACCGCCCCAAGGACGAGGTGGACGCGCTGATGAAATACCTCATCCACTATCTCAAGACCGAAACGCCGGAGTTGAACAAAAACAACGTGCGGCTGGAAGTCATCGGGCAAATCTGGCGGCTGCCCGAAAACGTGCAGGAGCATCTCAAGAAATCCATCCAGACGCTTTCCAAAAACAACGGCCTCACACTCATAATGGCTTTGAGCTACGGTAGCCGCATTGAAATCGTGGACGCCGTCCGGCGTATTGCCGAAGAAGCGAAACGGGGAAAACTCGAACCCGCCGACATTACCGAGGAGGTCATTTCGCAGCATCTCTGGACGCGAAATTTCCCCGACCCGGATTTGCTCATTCGCACCAGCGGCGAGATGCGCGTCAGTAATTTTCTACTCTGGCAGATTTCCTACTCCGAACTGGTCATCACGCCGACGTTCTGGCCGGACTTCCGCAAGCTGCAATTTTTTGAGGCGTTGGAGGAATACGCGCGCCGGCACCGGCGGTTTGGCGGGGTTTGATGATAATTTGGCCGTCAGTCAAACGAAGACAGGCATAGCTTGTCGAAGAAATATAGATTTATGCGCCATTGCAAAACCAGTCGTCAAGAACTCTGGCTGAGTGTGTTGATTTGCGTCGCGGGTTTGCCGGGGCTGGCGGATCCCTTAACGGACCAGGCAAAACTAACCGCGGGCAACACAGGTTTTGCCTTTGAGTTGTTCCAGCAAATCGTTCGTGAACAGCCGGACGCCAACGTTTTTATTTCGCCGTTCAGCGTCTCGACACTTTTGCTGATGCTCGACAACGGCGCAGCCGGCGAGACAAAACAGGAGCTGGAGCGCGTTCTGCACACAGACGGTCTGTCGGCGGGGGCGCTGAACGCCGCCTGCGAACGCCTGAATCAATCCCTGAACTCGCAGACCAACGTTATCCTGGAACTGGCCAACGCCATCTGGTACAAACAGGGTATTCCCCTGAAACCGGGATTTGTTTCCGTGAACAGGGACTTCTTCCGGGCCGAACTCGCTGGCGTGAATTTTGACAGTCCGCAATCTGCGCAGACCATCAACAATTGGGCGGACCGGAACACGCATGGAAAAATCCGGCAGGTTGTCCAATGGCCGTTTGATCCCGCCACCCGGGTCGTTCTGGCCAACGCCATTTATTTCAAGGGAAAATGGGACCTTCCATTTAATAAGCAGGAAACCAAACCGCACGCTTTTCATCCGGCCGGCGGCGGCGACGAACCGGTGCCGACGATGTGGCGGCACAGTCATTTCGATTATCAACACGGTGATGGCTTTCAGGCCGTGCGGCTGCCTTACGCCGGGAAAAGGTTGTGGATGGATGTTTTTTTGCCGGATAGCAATTCCAGCCTCACGAATCTGCTTGCGCGTTTCAACGCCGGTTCGGAACGGAACAAGATGCTCGAAGGATTCCTTGATCGGGAAGGAACGCTGGCCTTGCCGCGATTCAAGCTTGAATACGACATAAGGCTAAATGACTCACTTCAAGTCCTGGGATTGAAGCACGCGTTCCATGAAGCTGATTTTTCCGCGATGGCCGACGAGCCGTTGGAAGTGAGCGAGGTGAAACAAAAAAGCTATGTCGAGGTGAACGAGGAGGGCACGGAAGCGGCGGCGGTAACGGTGGGAATAGTCCGGGCGACGGCAATTTTCCGGCCCTTGGAGCCGTTCGAGATGATTGTGGACCGGCCGTTCTTTTTCGTGATTGAAGACAGCCAGACCCAATCCATTCTGTTCATGGGCGTGGTTTTTGATCCGGTGAAGTGAAGAATTTCAGCCACAGACAAACATAGATGACTCAGATGGATAAACCGCCAAAACGCCAAGACGCGGGGTTTGACGCGAATCGCACGAATTAACGCGAGGTCGAAGGCGGCGGAACGATTCTTCCTCTCCGCCAACGAAGTTGGGGGAGCGGGATGGGGGGAAGTGGTACGCCCGATCGCCGATAAAATTGTATCTGCTTCTCCATCAATCATTAACCGCCATGGACGCGTATCACCAGTATTGGTGACATGACGAGTAGCGGGTTGGGTGTACGCTGATAACAGATTTAGGCACCAGTTCTCAGGTGCTACCGTGTGTAAGGCCGGACCCGTTGTCCGGCCTTTCTCTTTTTAACCGCGAAATACGCGCTTGTCTCGTCATAGCCGTGGCGACGGCGGAAACCACGCAAAAATTTTCCACAGAAGGAAACGAAGGAACAAAGACGAATACAACTTTCCACCTCTTCGTTCACTTCGTTGGCTTGTGTAGGTCATTCATTGGTTGGCGCCTGGCAGGATCATCCGGTGAATGCCGTTCACCAGCTCATCTCGTGGAAGTTAATGAGCAACCCCACCGGAATATTGAGCAGTTTCATGTACCTTAATAATTGCGCTTTCTGGATGGGCAACACTTCCTGCACGGACTTTAACACCAGCAACAGGCCCCTCCCCAACCAACACGTCGAACCGCAACGGTTCCTCAAATACGAAAGGCCATCATTTTTTGCACGCAACGTCACCTTTCTCTGAGAACGCGATGATTTTCTCCGCCACCAAACCTTGGATTGTTTCCTCAACCTCGTCTGGCAGGAGCGTCTTTCCAAAGAGCGATTGAATATGGGATGCCAGAGTCTGTCGCTTCCTGGGTTGGCCGATGAGATTCATTTTGAAATGATTGGCCAGCAGTTTCACACGCTCGGTACGGTTCATCAGCACCGGGATTTCATTGAACGCGGTATGCCGGGCGGCCAGCGTGCCCTGGTCTTTCAAATGACCGATCAAGGCATCGAAATCCTTGTCCTTCGACACGATGTGGAAATATCCCTGCGGATCGGCCTTTTTGGCCTCTCCGATATAATGGGCGAGGACGAGATCGAGCGCGTTCTTGCCGCTGCAACCGGTTTCCACCAACGCGACTTGCCCGGCGTAATTAAGGAGTTTGTGCACCAACGTCACCGGCAGGTTTTTGTGCCGTTCGCCCAGGACAAAGGTGACCTTGACCGGCCTGTTCGCGATTCGATCCAGATCCGTCTCCTGGACATTCTCGAAATCAACAAAGATGTAATTGGTCCGGCTCATTTGTTCCTCGTTGTAATTCCCCATTATGTTTCGAGGGGTGACCGATGTAATTCCATGCCGCACGGGAGAATTTCCAATCCTGGAATGAATCATAAGCAGCGAATTGATACGCCATCACAATCAACCAGAACACGAACTGGTAACTGCTTTTGGAACATTTGTGACCCAATCGTCGCTGCGCGAGCAACGCCGCCGGCCAACCGCCCAGCAATTCAACCAGGTGCAGGGCTCTCTCGGAGATCCGCCATTCACCGTTCTGCGCCCGATGCTTGTCGCGGGCGTATATCCAGCAGGTGAACGCGTTTATGGCCAGGCCATAAACGGCGCCCCATCGAAAATCCAAATGGAGGCGGCAAAAGGCCATGACGGGCAACACCATGAGGCCGGCCAGAACCAGCAGGCTCACCACGATAGTTCGTGCGCCGCCTTTAGCGCGACTGGGATTGGTGGGTTTAATGTTCACCTGGCGGCGCCCGTCAGGGTTTCATGTTTTGGGCATGGAACACGAATCTGCACTGACTCTCAATCCTCAACTCTCAGCTCTCAACCGTTCGGCTATCGTGTCGCCAATCCGGAATGCCTGCCGCACCGGATCATCCGGCTCCGGCATCGTGTGACGCGCCGCCGCAGTACAAATGCCGGACGGTCGTACCGGATTTGGACAGCCCGCGAATTAATTGTTTAAAACCGTTAGCGTCACATATCCCGCAAATCCATGTTGGCAAGGGATTAGCTCTTGCCCGGCTCGATGGACGCAATGATGTGGATTATAATTATCGCAGCCGTGATTCTGGCGGCTGGCACGGTGGTATACTTCGAAAAGTCGTTGCGTCACAGCCCATTTTCACAGCTCTCCCAGTCATCCCCCGGCCCAGGGGAGGTCAGCAACGAAGCGGAACGCAAGGCGCAACCGGCGTCGGTCAATACTCCGGCACCCGGTGAGGCTGCGTTGATTTCATCGGCTCTTCCGCGCTGCGAAACCGGGCAAAGCCAGAGTTAAACGACGTTTCTTATTCTCCACCACTAACCTGTTCTTAACACCCCGGAGTTTCATCCCGGAATTTTTTCAAGACGCACCCCAGTCGTACCACCTTCTTCAGTATTTCGTTGTACCGCCACGCATAAACTCATGAAAGCAGTATTTGACAAAGCAAACCGGGGTGCCTCGTATGGTCGCTTAACCCGCCTGCTCCCTTTGGGCCGGCTAAACCGCGTCCGATGGGTCGCGTGTTCGGTGGGGATTTTGACCTTAAGCGCATTCCTGGAAGTGTTCACCCTGCAATCCCAGGCACAACCCTCTGCGGCACTGCTGGAATTCACAGCCGATACTAACATGCCAGTCAGGCCGGTTTCGGAGTGGCATAGTGACACCAATTCAGTAGTTGCAGTATTGACATGGACCCGCCGACCGAAGGAGGGGACAATCCCGGAGCTAAAACTGGACTTTGAGCGGAAAGATGAGAAGAGCCTTTCTTTCATTCTTGATAAAGTGGGAACCGAACGAGCCGAATCAACTCTGGTGTCGGCCAGGGCACTTACCGGGGATTTGATGTCCTCCGGGAATCGCGACACTTCAGCCCTCAGAAGCCCCGTCGAGCTGACCGACCATCACGTCGCAGCGGTCTTTAGAAATACGACGAAGGATTCCCTCGGAGATTATGTGAAAGACAATTATCGCCCCGGCGGCGTCGTGGAAATTGTTCGGGAAACGTTTCTGGATAATTCTTTTGACAAGCGAATTGTCTCGCCGTTTTCCCCGGCTGACGCGGGGAATCCCGGAGCCGCCTATGCCAAAAAAGGAGGCATACACGTTGGATTACGAAATATCTGGAGTGACAACCCCAGGGGATTCGTCACTTTCAGCGATAAAGCTGAAATTGATGTGACACCGAAGAACCCATCGATCACTCTGCGGGATCCCCTGTATCTTGACTACCGCGGCAACCGAAAAGCGTTGATCACTGAACTGGCTGTGAATTATCCCGACTGGCGGGTGGACCGGTGGTCCATACCCAGTGTTGCCGCAACGCTCTCCTATGTTTACGACAACGAGAGTGTCAACCTCACGGCCGGCGCCGGCAGGTGCAATTTCGAATCAAGTCATGGTGGCGTCGAAAGCCGATATGGGGAACAAGTCATGCTCTACGCACAGTGCACATTCTGAATGCAGAGGACACAAAGTTGGAAGGGTTGGGGAAAGGCTAAAGAGGAAGCCGGGTCCAAAGCCAAGGTCCAAAGGGCAAAGCCAAATATTTAGCCGCCGAGGACCATTTCATCTCCGATTTCCGGTAAATCGCGGACAGGTTGCGATAAATGATTTCCCGTAATTTGGGCACCTCAGCCCGGCCCCCGTAGAAAATGGCATATCCGTAACAACCCTCACCTGGCTACGCCATCCTCTCCCGCTCCTGCGAGCGGGGAAACAGCGCGGAGAGGGAGAAAATCCTTTTCACTTGTTTTGAATGTTCGCTCTGTTATTCAAAGCGCCGTGAACAATCCGTTTCGACTTGGCATTCTCGGCTCCGGCAAAGGCTCGAACGTGGTCGCCATGGCCGAAGCGCGCGCAACCGGGAAAAATTCTGCGGAGATTTCGCCCGTATTGAGCGATGTCGAAAGTGGGGAACATGGGACATGGGCGTGAGATGTCTTTTCAATATGCGAAAATTCCGGGTGATTCTTTTCGCGTTCCTGTTCCTTGCCCCGCAGCTTTTCGCCAAAGAATACTGGATCAATTTATTCAACGGCAAAAGTCTTTCAGGTTGGACCGTAAAAGCCGGCAACGACAAATTCTTTGTGGAAGATGGCTGCATCGTCGGCCAGGTCGTTTCCGAAAGTGACACGAACTCCGTTCTCTGCACAAAGAAGGACTACGACAATTTCATTCTCGAACTGGATTTCAAGGTTGATGATCAACTTTTCTCGGGTGTTCAGATTCGCAGCCGGTATGCCGCGAAAGAAACCCCCTGGAAGTGGGACGGGCGGCCCCTGACCATTCCCGCCGGGCATGTCTATGGCTACCTGGTGTTGATTGATCCAAGCCCAATTCATCGCTGGTGGACCGCCACGCTTTATGATCAGCGCTGGTGGACGGGCGGCATTTATGACGAGAGGCGGCGCCTGTGGCTCTATCCCGGCTTCCGGGGCGGCGACCCCGACGATTTTTCAAGACAGGGCATGAGAATTTTCAAGACCAATGATTGGAACCACCTTCAAATCGAGGCCGTTGGCGACTCAGTAGAAACTTATCTCAACGGCGTCCCTTGCGCTCATATCCACGATGCGATGACGTTGAAAGGTTTCATCGGTCTGCAGGTCCGTGACTGGATCAGCGATGACGAACACGAAACTCTCGAAGGAGCGAAGGCGCGTTTCAAAAACATCCGCCTCAAACGGGTTTCTTCAAGCCTTCCCCGGACGAAGACGATGTCCAGCGAGCGGCGTTAATGCATTCTCGGGAGGAAATCGGTTGAACAGAATGCAAGTTTATGTCAGTATTAGGCGGCATAACTAATAATTCAATGAAGTTCTCTAACAGGAGGGGTAATCTCTGGTGCGGATTTGCTTTGATAGCAAGCGCATGGTTGTTCTCTCGGGCACGGGCCGTGGATGTGCTCACCCAACACAACGACCTTTCGCGCACCGGGGCCAACACGTCGGAAACCATACTGACACCCGCCAACGTCACTTCGACCAACTTCGGCAAGCTATTCACCGACAGCGTGGACGGCCAGGTCTATGCCCAGCCCCTTTGCGTTGGAAACGTGAGCATCTCCGGCGGGACGCACGATGTGGTTTTTGTCTGCACGGAGAACAACAGCGTGTATGCGTTTGACGCGGACACAGCCGGCGTCACCTACTGGCAAACCAATCTGGGCACAGCCTTTACTCCCGGTAGTTGCGGTGATTTGACACCGATCGTCGGCATCACCGGTACTCCGGTGATAGATTCAGGCAGCGGGACGCTCTATGTGGACACGAAACTGGCAGCGGGACCGGCTCACAAGTTGCACGCGCTGGATCTTACGACCGGAACGGAGAAATTCGGCGGTCCGGTGACGATTGCGGCGGCGCAATTCAGTGCCAGTGTAGAACACCAGCGTCCGGGCCTGGTGTTGCTGAATGGCGTGGTTTACGTTTGTTTCGGCTCGCATTGTGACCAGGGCAGTTATCATGGCTTTGTGCTGGGTTACAATGCGACCAACCTTTCTCAAGTTTGTTCCTTCAACACGACTCCCACCGGCAGCCAGGCGGCCGTTTGGTCTGGCGGCATGGCGCCGGCGGCGGACACGAATGGAAACCTCTATATCATGACGGGCAACGGGTCCTTTGACGGCACGAACAACTTCGGCGAGTCCATGGTCAAATTGAGCAGCAGCTTGTCGATGGTGGATTATGCAACTCCGGTCAACTGGCAATCGCTGAACAACGGTGACGTGGACCTTGGTAGCGGCGGACCGGTGCTTTTGCCTCCGCACTATGTCGTTGGGATGGGCAAGGACGGAAATATGTATTTGGCCGACATCAATAACCTGGGGCATGTGGGCGGGTTTACGCAGGTGTTCGCGGCCCAGGCATCAGGCGATACCGTGGGCAAGTCGCCGGTTTATTGGCAGGGGCCCGGCCGGCAATATGTTTTCGCCCTGCACAGCAATGGCCAGACCAAAGCCTACGAATTTACCGGCACGAACATCATCCTCACGCCCTTGGGTACGGCGTCATTCTCGCAGAATGACCGTTGCGGCGGGCTTTCCCTCTCGGCCAACGGAACGGCCAATGGCATCTTGTGGGAAATCGGCAGCGACAGCAATCTGCGGGCGTATGACGCGACGAATTTTCCGAAGTTGCTGTGGAGCGGAAGCGTGGGAACGTACGTGAAAATGACGTGTCCGACGATAGCGAATGGAAGGGTGTACGTGGGAACCAGCAGCACGTTGGGCGTATGGGGGTTGACCAACTACCTCTACATGCAAACCGGTGTTGCCGATCCGGTGTTGAATTGGGCTGCCGGAACGCTGCTGCAGGCAACCAATGTATCGGGACCGTGGGTGACAAATCCGGTGGTTCCACCCTATACCGTGCTGCCGACAAACGATGAGATGTTCTATCGGTCGTCACTGGGGTATTGAGGGAATAGAAACCGACCTGCTGTTTCCGGGAATTGTTTTGACTTTAACGCGGGCCGGCTTCAGCAACCCCTTTTCACTTGTTTTGGGAGGTCGCTCTGTTATTCAAATCGCCGTGAGCAATCCATTTCGACTTGGCATTCTCGGCTCCGGCAAAGGCTCCAACTTCGTCGCTATGGCTGACGCCTGTGCGACCGGAAAAATTCCGGCCCAGGTCGCACTGGTATTGAGCGATGTCGAAGGCGCGGGAATTTTGGCGCATGCGCGCGAACGAAATCTTCCAGCCCAATTCATTCCGCCGGGGAAATTCCGCACCAAACTGGACGAGGATGCAGAACGGGCGTTTGTCGTCGCGTTGCAGGCGGCCCGGGTGGATTTGATTGTGCTGGCGGGTTTCATGCGGGTGCTGAAGGGCGATTTTCTCCGCGCGTTCGAGGGGCGCATCGTGAACATTCATCCATCTCTGTTGCCGTCGTTTCCGGGTCTGGAGGCGTGGAAACAGGCGCTGGATCATGGTGTGAAGGCGACGGGTTGCACGGTGCATTTTGTGGACGCAGGCGTGGATTGCGGGCCCATCATCGGCCAGCAGACCGTGCCGGTGCTCGATAACGACACGCCTGACACTTTGATTCAGCGGATCCACACGGTGGAACACGAGCTTTATCCGAGGTGCGTGGCGGCCATTGCGCGCGGGGAGATTTCCGTGCAGGGGCGGCGGGTGGTTTGGAAAAAGAATTGAACCGCGAAATACGCGGAATACGCGAAAAAGTTTTTCAGGTTTGATTCCCGACATGGTTTGTTTGCGCTGGGGCCGGTTTGGTTTCGTGCATTTAGCGTGTTTGGCGGTTACCGAATGAAATCGGAAAAGAAGACAGTGGCGTTCCCGCGCCGGACTTGGCAGATTAATCCCGTCACGCACGAAGATTGGTAGGGGCGCCGCGCTGCGGCGTCCGGACGGCGCGGCGCGCCGACGCTGCCTTTGAAAATTTGAGATGAGCAAGAAATTACGATTCGGCCTGCCGAAGGGCAGTTTGCAGGAAGCCACCATCCAAAAGATGGCCAAGGCGGGCTATAACATTTCCGTCAGCAGCCGTTCCTATGTGCCGTACGTGGATGACGACGAACTGGAAATCCGGCTGATTCGCGCGCAGGAAATCAGCCGTTACGTCGAGCACGGGTATCTGGATTGCGGCATCACGGGCCATGATTGGATTGTCGAGAACGATTCCAAAGTGCACGAGGTCGGCGAATTTCTGTTCAGCAAGGCGACGCGGCAGCCGGCGCGCTGGGTGCTGGCCGTGCCGGAAAATTCGAAAATCAAATCCGTGAAGGATTTGAAGGGCAAGCGCATTGCGACCGAAGTGGTCAATCTCACCAAAAAATATCTCCGCAAACACGGCGTGAAGGCGGACGTGGAATTTTCGTGGGGCGCGACCGAGGTGAAGGCGCACGAACTGGTGGACGCCATTGTGGAATTGACGGAGACCGGCTCGTCGCTGCGCGCGAACAAGCTGCGCATCGTGGACACGTTGCTGGTCTCGACGCCGCGGCTCATCGCCAATCACACGGCGTGGAAGGATGCGTGGAAGCGAAAAAAAATTGAGACGCTCGCGTTGCTGCTCAAGGGTGCGTTGGAAGCGGAGGCGAAGGTGGGTCTGAAGATGAACATTGCCCAGAAGAACCTGGCGAGCCTGCTCAAATCGCTGCCCGCGCTGCGCAACCCGACGATTTCCAGTCTGAGCCTGAAGGGTTGGGTGGCTGTGGAGACGATCATTGACGAGCATGTCGTGCGCGAACTGATTCCGAAACTCAAGGCCGCCGGCGCGGAAGGCATCATCGAATATCCCCTGAACAAGGTGGTTTACTGATTGTATTTCGCGGTAAATAAGACAGGCTTTATCGGTGAAGCCGAAGTCAGCCGTTGGCCTTCTTTTAGTTTGTCTGCTTGTGTTTGTATCACAGGCACAACCCGCGCCGCAGTTCATCCAACTTACTTCCGTCCAGTTGTGGCAGCGACTTGAATTCTGTATCACTAACGTGCCTGCCGCCACGAATCCGTTCGACCCGGAGCAGATTCGGTTGGACGCGACGTTCACACTCCCTTCCGGAAAAATCATGACCGTTCCAGCGTTTTGGTATCAGGGTTATCAACGGGGATTGTCGGGCGGTTATGAATATCTCACCGCAGTCGGTTCACCGCAGTGGCGGCTGCGTTTCGCGCCACCCGAACCCGGCGCTTACACGGTCAGCCTGGTCATTCAGACGAACAATCAACCCTATGGTTCGCCGGGGGTCACGAACTTCACCGTGCCGGCCGGTGCGTCATCGGCAGGTTCCGGATACGTGCAGGTGGCGACCAACAGGGAATATTTTCAAACCAGCGACGGGCGGGCGTTGCGGCTCATCGGCATGAACTGCGGCTGGCCCGGCGGTCGCGGCACGTATGATTACGACGATTGGTTTCCCGCGATGCAAGCGGCGGGAATGAACTTCGGCCGCATCCTTGTCACGCCCTGGTCATTTGGACTGGAAACCGATTCCGATTCGCTGAACCATTACCGGCTGGACCATGCCTGGCAACTCGATTACGTCTTTCAGCAGGCCGAACAACGCAATCTTCGGCTTGAGCTTTGTATTGAGTTTCATTTGATGCTGCAGCCGATTCCGGACATCTGGGGCCCGGACAATTACTGGCAGAGCAATCCGTATAATGCCACCAACGGCGGGCCTTGCATCAATCAGGACGCCTTTTTCACCGACACTGTCGCCCGGACGATTTTTGAAAAACGCTTGCGCTATCTGATTGGCCGCTACGGTTACAGCACCAGTCTGATGTCCTGGGAGTTTTTCAGCGAAGTGGACAACGAATACGCCTGGCTGAATCCGACGGACGTGGCGGTCTGGCACGGGATCGTGGGTGGCTGGATGCACATGAACGATGCGTTCGGGCATCTGGTGACGACCAGCCTGACCGGCGGCAGCGACCGTCCGGAAATCTGGACCTTGCTGCAACTCGATTACGCCAATTATCACTGCTATGGTGAAGCCTTTCCGGCCACTCGCATCAACGCCGTGGCGCAGTCGTTTCACCAGAATTACAACAAACCGGCGTTGATCGAAGAGTTTGGCACCAGCGCCTTGAGTTGGAACCACACGAATGATCCTTATCTGCGCGGTTTTCGCCAGGGTCTCTGGGGCGGGGCGGTTGGCGGATCAGCCGGCACGGCGATGTCATGGTGGTACGAAAACATTCATAACGAGAACGACTATCTGATTTATTCAGCGCTGGGAACGATTTTGAACCGGACCGGCTGGGGAAATGGTTTGTGGAACAACATTAATTTTCAAGCGTCCGGCACACCGCCGACGACCGTTGCTGATCCAGTGCCCGGCGGCCAGCCGTTCAACGTGGTTCTGGCTCCCGGCGGTGTGTGGGGTGTACGACCGTCCGGACGGATGGCAATACCATCAGTGCAAGCCGCCGTGTACGCGGGGACCAGTCTGAACAGTTTTATACAGGGGGCGTGGCAGTCCGCTTTTCAGGCACCTTTCGCGTTGAGCGCATGGTTCACGAACAACGCCCGCATGATCATCCATCTGAACTCGGTTTCCGTGAGCGCCAACCTGACGGTGCGTCTGGATGGGTCTAATTTGTATAGCACCAACCTGCCGAATCTGGATGGACTCAACGATGTGAACAACGAGTACAACCTGGATATTCCTTTGAATTTCCCGCCCGGCAAGCACCTGATTGAAATCACCAACACCTCCCTGGGCTGGGTTTATCTGGACTGGGTGCGGCTCGAACAGGTGCTGCCGTCAACTTACGCGGGCAACTGGCAGCCTTCACCCGATGCCATTGGCCTGCGCGGTCCGCATGAATCATTACTTTATGTCGTGGCGCCGTGGGTTTCATTCTCCGGCAGCTCCACCAATGCCGTTTTGCCTCGGCAACACGGGCAAAGTGTGACGCTGACCAACTGGCCGGCGGGCAGGTTTTTGGCCGACTGGTACGACCCGGCGACGGGCACGAATACGGGATCCACCCAGGCATCGACGACCAACGGCAGTCTGACACTTCCGCTGCCGGAATTTTCGGAGGATCTGGCCGGGGTGGTTCATCCGCCGGCGACATTAATGGCGTTGGGGATGGAGCCGGCCGGCGCATTCCATTTCCGGCTCGATACGGAAACCGGCGGGAATTATCTCATTCAAAAGTCAACCAACCTATTGACGTGGCTGGACTTCCAAGGGGTGAGCAACACCACGGGAACACTTTCACTGTTCGATTCGGTTGCGGGCACGAGCCCGCAGGCCTTTTTCCGGGCGAAGCAAAACCGATGAACACCGTTTTTCCTGAAGAACAACCTGGTTAATCTAATTTCTTTCCAGGCTGGAGGTGGCAGGGATCGTCCGGTACGAATAACACCTCAAAGTCCTGACGCGAACCGTTGGGGTTGGCCAAATTTGTCACAGAGTTATTGACAAGCACAGGCCCGGGGAAGTACTTCATTGGTGCATGGGTTCACTTAAAAAACGCCGCAAGGCGAAAATTAACAAGCACAAACGCCGCAAGAAGCTGCGTCTGCATCGTCACAAGAAGCGCACCTGGCAGAAGTAATCGCCGGCGCGACTTCATTCAGCCGTCCCAAGGCGGTTGCGTTTGATGCAATCGCCCGGACGGTTTTTATCTTCCGCCTGGCGTAGCCCATTTTTCGATGAAACATCGTTTCAACAAACATTACACGCGCGACGAGGCGCGGGCGTTGCTGCCGCAAATCCGCAAGTGGCTGGAGCAACTGAACCAGCTTCAGCAGGTTCTGGAACGCCACGAAAAGCGGTTGGGCGCGTTGATGAAACAGGGGCACGACGCGGGCGGCCAGACGGTCAACGATCAGGTTCGCGCGCTGGCGGATGTGCAGGAAATTTTGGCCGAATTTCAGCGCCGCCAGATTTTCATCAAGGACCTGGAACGCGGGCTGGTGGATTTTCCGGCGATCATCGGCGGCAAGGAAGTCTTTCTCTGCTGGGAGCAGGATGACGACGACGTGGAGTTCTGGCACGATCTCGAAAGCGGCTACGGTGGGCGCGAGCGGTTGTGAAATCTTCGGTGCTGCGCGGAAATCAATTTCCTCTTTGTAGTCGTCCGGTATGACGCGGATTGGCGCGGAACATCGGCCACGAACTTTTCGCCAACGGTGCCAGATGGTTAGTGGAATTAATGGCGCATAAGTATGCGACGTTGGCGACGTAAATGGTCCCGTCCTTGCCAATGGCCGGAGAGGCAATGATGTTTCCATGTTCAGGATCGGAATCGGTGTTTATCCGCCACGCCTGACGGCCATCCGGGGTAACCGCCAACAAATCCCGCCACGGCGCGGAAAAATAAATTTCACCGTTTGCGGCAACGGCCGGCGAGGCATCAATCAGGGCACGGGAACCGAGGTCCCAGCGTTTTTTTCCATCCGCACCGACGGATACGTTACTTTGATTCACCGACAGGTAGAGGTTGCCGTTCGTGTCCAGCACGGGCGAAGACTCCGTTGCGCCACCCGTGTGCAGGCGCCAGAGTTGCGTGCCATCCGGCTGAAGGGCATAAAGATTGCCGTCTGTCGAAGTGAAATAAATCGTGCCGTCGGCAGCGAGGGCAGGGGAAGAAATAATTTGGCCACCGGTTGTAAAGGTCCAGCGCAACATACCATCCGGCTTCAGTGCATAAAACTTTTTGTCATGCGAACCAAAGTAAATGGTTCCGTCTTCGCCGATGGCGGGCGACGAATCGATGATGCCGCCGGTCGGAAAAACCCATTTCAAGGAGCCGTCGGGATGCAACGCGTAAAAATTGGTGTCCCACGAACCGAAATAAATCGTCCCGTCCGCGCCGATCGCCGGTGAGGAATCCACCCACGCGCCCGTTTGAAACGTCCATTTGAGTTTGCCTTGGGGTGTAACGGCGTAAAATTTCCGATCACGAGAGCCGAAACAAATCGTCCCGTCGTCCGCAATCGCGGGAGACGATTTGATTTCGCACACCGTCTTAAAGAGCCATTTCACTTTTCCCTGCGGTATTACGGCCAGCAGCTTACCGCTAAACGTTGCCTGGTAAATCGTGCCGTCCGGGGCGATGGCCGGGGACGATGTGGTATAGGGATCCGGCAGTTGGAGCATCCATGCATTGGTCGGGTCGGGCCCGCCCAGGCAGGAGGACTGCACGCCAATCCAAAACCAGCAGGCGAACAACCCTGAAAATCTAAAGTGCGGGGGTTTCATTGTTCTGCACCGCAAGTAAATCCGCAAAAGACTCAAACCGCAAATGCAAACCGCGGTGCGCCGCTTCGTGACCTTCGCTGCGAATCAAACGTCGCTTGCAACCTGCCCGGGTGCGAACTACCTTCCGCCCGCGTATGGAGAAAGTCATTGTCATCGGTTCAGGTTGTGCGGGGTGGACGGCGGCGCTTTACACGGCGCGCGCCAACCTCCAACCGCTCGTGCTTACCGGCAAACAACCCGGCGGCCTGCTCACCACGACCAGCATCGTCGAAAATTATCCCGGATTTCCCGAAGGTGTGGACGGCTATGAATTGATGACACGGATGCAGAAACAGGCGGAACGTTTCGGCGCGCGGGCGAGTTTTGGCTCCGTGGAGGCAGTGGATTTTTCCAAAAAACCTTTTGCGCTCACCGTGGACGGCGAACGCGTGGAAGCGCAAACTGTCATCATTGCCACCGGCGCGAGCCACCGGCATCTCGGTGTTGCCGGGGAAGATTTGCTCGAAACCAAGGGCGTAACCTATTGCGCGACGTGTGACGGTGCGCTGCCGGTTTTCCGCAACCAACCGCTCGTCGTGGTGGGCGGCGGTGATTCCGCGTGCGAAGAGGCGATTTATTTGACGCGCTTTGGCTCGACCATTCATTTGATTCACCGCCGTGATCAATTGCGCGCGTCCAAAATCATGGCCAAACGCGCGCTATCGAACCCCAAAATCAAGCCGGTTTGGGATTCGGCGATGACGGAAGTTCTGGACGTGAAACAGGACAAGGTCACCGGCGTGAAATTGAAGAACCTCAAGACGGGTGCGGAATCGGTGCTGAACTGTGCGGGTGTTTTTATCGCCATCGGCCACACGCCGAATACGGAAATTTTCAGGGGCCAGATTGAACTGGGTGAGAATGGCTACATCGTTCCACAAAAAGGCACGATGACGAATGTGCCCGGCGTGTTTGTGGCGGGCGATTGTGCGGACCACATCTATCGGCAGGCCGTCACGGCGGCGGGCGCAGGTTGCGCGGCGGCGATTGACGCGGAGCGGTTTCTCGCGGCGCAGAGCCAGTGAGCGATCAAGTTTCACACGGAACATACGGAATACGCGAAGCGTTTTGGAGTGCGCCAGACCTCTGGCGCTTTTCAATTATCAATCGGCGTCAGGCTGAAAATCAAAGCAGTGGCGGGCCACCGCAGTCCAAGACGCTGACGCGATTTACGACCCAACCTGGCTATTTTTGATACGCCTTGAGAATGTCGTCCATCTGCTGGTTTACTGGGGGATCCACGCGCCGGCGTTTCTTATCGGCATCAAACCACGCCGCCGTGCGCCGGATGCCTTCACAAAAGGGAATGACGGCTTGAAAACCCGGGACAAACGTCTTGATCTTGCGATTGTCGAAAACGACGCTCCAAGCTTTGTCACCCAGCAGGCTGCCGGCGAATTGCGGCGCCATGCGCGCGATAAAATCGGAGGGAATATGCACCATGTTCGCCTCCACACCCAATGCTTCGGCCATGGTTTGATAAATCTGGTTCCACGTCAGCACTTCGTCCGAGGTGATATGAAACGCGTGGCCGATGGCCTGCTGGTTTCCAAGCAAACCGACGAATCCCCGCCCGAAATCCTCGGCGTGTGTCATCACCCACAACGATGAGCCGTCGCCGTGGACGATGATGGGTTTACCCCGTTTCAAACGGTCGGCGAGCGTGTAGCAGCCGAAGCCGCCGACGGCGATGGGAAAATAATGGTTGTAAGTGTAGGACGGGCGAACAATGGTCACCGGAAAATTCTCCTCCCGATACGCACGCATCAAGCGTTCCTCACAGGCGATTTTGTTACGGGAATAATCCGAGAACGGATTGTGCAACGGGGTCGATTCCGTAATCAGATAATGCGTGGGCGGCTTTTGATAGACGGAAGCCGAACTGATGAAAATGAATTGCCGGGTGCGGTCCTTGAATAAAGCAAGGTCGCGCTCGATGTGCTCCGGGGTGAAACCAATCCAATCCACTACCACGTCAAACTCCAGGTTCCGCAAGGCGGCGCGGGCGGCTTTCGGCTGATTGACGTCAGCCGTCAGGCTATGGCCACCCGGCGGGTTTTTCGATTGCAACCCGCGGTTGAGCAAATACAGCTCGTACCCTTTGGCCAGCACCTGCTGGCTGACCGTGTTGCTGATTTTGCCGGTGCCGCCAATGAAGAGAATTTTCAGTGCTGGCGCGTCTGAGGAGGTTTTTGGCATAAATCAAAATGGTCGAACGTTTGAAAGGATTGTAATCGGCGTTTCATGCATGTCGAGCGTAGGTGGCGAAACCCGTCGGAATGATTTTGGGCAATGCCGAATTTGCTGTAGTGTCGAGCCTGTGGCTCGAAATCGGCGCGCAACGCCGACACTATAACAGCTAAATCAAGGTACTTCAGATTTTGACCACGCTTGCCGCAAGGGTCGAATCTGGATTAACCTCAAGGTATTGTGACCTCGCTCGAACAACTTATTCCCGAACTCCGGGACGCTATCGGCCCGGTGATTCTCATTTCCGGCGTGGGCCTGCTGCTGCTCACGATGACCAACCGGCTGGGCCGCGCCATTGATCGTGCCCGGTTGTTGAAACACGAATTGCCGGAGCGTACGGGACACGAACGCGAGCAAACACTGGCGCAGGTGAAAATCATCTATCGGCGTGCGCGCATGATTCGCTTGAGTATCTTGTTGGCGGCCATCAGCGTGCTGCTGGCGTCGGCGCTCATCATCACGCTGTTTGTGACCGCGCTGTT
>Ga0265338_10002038_pt1 | contig 31269 bp, 35 predicted proteins | sample 42126metaG_FD_193579 | JGI IMG/M metagenome (GOLD analysis project Ga0265338, IMG submission 193579) | Rhizosphere microbial communities from Carex aquatilis grown in University of Washington, Seatle, WA, United States - 4-21-26 metaG | ecosystem: Host-associated > Plants > Roots > Rhizosphere...
GAGCTTCAACTCGTCCATGTTTGCACAATCCTAATTTGAGGGAACCGCTCCGTGGCGTCTGAGGGTTTTGTCTTCCACCACCGCTTGCAGATAGATGCGACTCTGCCGCAAAGGCTAAAATCTTACCATGAAAATCCTCTTTCTCCACCGCTGGACCTCGATTCTGGACCTCGATTCCCGGCGGCGTGAAGCCGACCAACCTGGCTGAACACGGACTTCCGACGTCGCGAGCGACCAGGTCAAGATGCCGTTCGTGGCAGCGTGACCACGATTTCCGCTCCGGCACCTGAGCCATTGCCAACTGCGATCGTCCCTCCGTGCGATTCAACGACGCGGCGGGAAATGGCCATGCCAAGGCCGGTGCCCTTGGACTTGGTGGTAAAGAAGGGCTCGAAGATCCGCTCGCGTTGTTCCGGCCCTAAGCCCGGCCCGTTGTCATGGAACGAGACCGCGACGGCCGGACGGCCAGCGAGCTCAATCGCCGAGGCACGAACGACGATCTTGCCGGGATTCGGCACGACCGCCAACGCATTCTCCAGGATGTTGCGGAACACCTGGCCAACGGCGTGTTGGTCGACATCACAGCTCAGGTCGATGTCGTTCGTCTCCTGTTCGAGCACGACGTCCTTTCCGAGTCGCGCCGGCCCGACCTGCGACCAGACCTCGCGCCAAACCTGGCCCAGATCGCACGTTTCACGATCGAGGTTGATCGGCGCCGCGTAGCTGCGGACCTCCTCGTAGAGCCGGTGCAACTGCTCCTGGGCCTTTTCGATGCGAGCGACCATTTCCAGCGCCTCTGGTCGGTCGTGCACTTCCAAGGCCAGCATCTCAAGACAGGCCTTGCTCCGCTGCAGGGCGTTACGGCTCTCGTGCGTCAGGCCGGTGATCATCTGCCCGATCGCGGCCAGCCGTTCCGTTTGCAGCGCTTTCCGCTGGGCCTCGGCCACCTCCGTAACATCGTGACCGACGGCAAGCACGCCCAGCACCTTTCCCGAGGCGTCTTTGAGTGCCTTGTTCGACCATTTGATCAGCCGTTGCCGTCCACCGCAGGTAACGATCGGGCTGGTGGTGTCGCTGGTTTCGACATCCAACAAAGCGTCGGCGAACACGCGCCTGACACGCTCGCGATCGCGTTGGGGCAGGAAGAGCGTGAACCAGTCGTAACCTTCAACGTTGGCGAACGGATAGCCGGAAATTTGCTCCAAGTAAGGGTTGAAGCTGACAATGCGCCCTTCGAGATCGAGCACCAGTACGATCGCCTGGGCTTGGGCCACCAGGCTCTCGACGAATTCCTTCTCTTTTCGCAAAGCTTCCTGCATGCGCCGCCGCTCGACGATGCGCGAGAGGCTGGCCCGCAGGGCGTCGGCATTGATCGGCTTAAGGATGTAGTCCGAGGCGCCATGTCGCAGGGCAGTAATCGCGCCTTGAAGGTCGGCGTAGCCGGTGGCCATGATCACAGCCACCTCGGGGGCCAGCGCCTTAAGCCGCGGCAGGATTTCCTCAGCACTGCCATCGGGCAGCCGGCGGTCGAGGATCACCACGGAAATATCGGACCAGTCGCGGCGGGCGAATACTTCGGTAACCGAGCCGGCCGTCTCGACGTGCCATTCATCCATCTCCAGAATGTCGCAGAGGTTGGCCCGCGTGTCCGCGTCGTCTTCGACGACCATCACGTGCATGGAGGAAGGCTCCGTCATAACGCCTTCTAGTGCGTAAACTGGTGCAACGTCTCCAGCAGCGTTTGCACGTTGAAGGGCTTGTAGCAGGCCGCGTCGGCCCCCTGGGCCAGCGTTTGCTGAACAAGCAGCTCCGTCTCGCTGCGCATGCCGGTAATCAATACGGTACGGGCGAGAGGATTTGCTTCGCGAACCATGTGGAATACCTGCGAGCCGTCGCTCTCGGGGAGCTTCATGTCGATCAGCACGACCTGAAACGTCGTCCGTTGCAATTGCTCCCGCGCTTGAGCGGCATCACGCGCGATGCACACGCGGTACCCTCGCTCGCGGAACAGGTCCCAGAGCGAATGGCACAAATCGAGGTCGTCGTCGACCACCAGTACCAGCGGCTGCCCAAGAGCCTCGTCGACCAGGTTCATGAGCTGCCGCAAATCGACCGGCTTGGAGAGGATTTTCCAGGCGCCCGTGGCCAGCGCCTCCAGCGCCGTGTCGCTGCCGGCATAGGCCGTGACCATGATCGCCACGGTTCCGGCCCGCAACTGCTTGATCCGACGGTAGAGCTCAAGCCCGTCCATACCGGGCATTTTCAGGTCCAAGAGCGCCACATCGTAGCGATTTAGTTTGACCAGTTCCAACGCGCTGGGGCCGTCGTAGGCCACGTCAATCTGGTAGCCCAGATCGCCAAGGATGTCGGACAGGTTGGCGCACGCGTCCACTTCGTCGTCGACGACCAGGACCGACGCGGATTGGGCGTTCATGGTTGACGAACCTCCAATTCATTGTTGACCACCTGAACATTGGCTACGCGCATCGCCATCTCCTGCGCGAGCTGCTTCATGAAATAGCTTGGCACGACGCCCGACAACACGACACAGGCGTTGCAGGCGGAAACATCGAGATGGCGCAGCGATGCATACCCCGCAGCTCGCGTGGCTCGTTCGATCTCGGCCACCAGGCGCCGATCGCTCTCGATTTCAACCGCCCGGCGCGCGCCGACGCCGACAAAAGGCGTTTCATCGTGGCCGCGCCAAAGCGATCGCTCTGCCAGGGCGAACGACGTGGTTGGTCGAATTTCCATGATTCTTGATCGACGACGATCACCTGGGCTATCCGAAAAGATTCATCGGTTGTCGGGGACGACGTCCAACCGGTCGATGACGTTAAGCACACCCGCAACATGCCGGCAACATTGCAAGCAGCGGTGCCTGGCCGACAACGACGGTACGGTACCGTCAAGCACGACATTGCCGCCCACCGCCAGCGCGTGAATCGACTTCGCTCCCGGCACGTTTCTCATCACCAAATAATTGACGATCCGGCGCTGCAGGTCGCGATCGTCCCGCACGAATTCATCACCCTGGGGATGAACCCACCGTTGGTCTACGCTGGGCTCCAGCACCGGGACGCAGTCAGCGGTGGAGTTCATCAGTTCTCTCGTTTGTTGGAGTGCCGGCCCAACGCGTGCTCGATCTCACGGAGGCCGATGGGCCGTTCAGCTTGACCATACGATAACCTTTCGCGAATGAGTTGCCAGTCAGGGAGGGATGGACAGATTTTGTAAGGGAAACCCTTACACGCTGCGCCTCGCCTTGTCCTGCTTATGCTCCATGCTGCGCTTGGTAGAATGGGCGGCTCAAGAATGCGGGATGAGGGAGAAACGGCGATGGCTGCAAAGAAGAAAACCAAACCGATCGCCAAGGCGGCCGAAGAGACCAATCCGGCAAAGAAACCCGCGGGAGCTCGCGGACAGGCCGCGGATTCGCCTGCGGCACAGGCTGATGTCGCCCCGGCGGAGGGCATCGTGCCGCCCCGGCCCGGTCCACCCGTGGCCGGCATCGGCGCCTCGGCCGGCGGACTCGACGCTTTCAAAAGATTCTTCGCCGCCATGCCGGCCGACAGCGGTGTCGCCTTTGTGCTCATCCCACACCTCGATCCCACGCACGAAAGTTTGATGGTCGAGTTGATATCGCGCGACACGAGGATGCCGGTCGTCGAGGCCACCGACGGCATGGCCGTCGTAGCCAACAGCGTCTACGTCATTCCACCCAACAAGTACATGACCATTTCAGGCGGAGTCCTCCGTCTGACCGGGCCGGTCGAGCGGGGCGGCCCCCACACCTCAATCGATCTTTTTCTGCGTTCGCTGGCCAATGATAAGCGGGAAAAGGCCGTCTGCATCATCCTCTCCGGAACCGGTTCGCATGGGTCGCTGGGGCTCAAGGCGGTCAAGTCCACCGACGGCATGGCAATGGTTCAAGACCCGAACACGGCCGAGTACCCCCGGATGCCACAAAGCGCCATCGCCACCGGACTGGTAGACTTCGTCCTGCCCGTCGAGCGAATGCCTGAAGCACTGATCAAGTACGTCCAGCACGACTACGTCCAGGGGACCACGGCCGGTGCGGAAGGGACTGAAGGCAGCGACGATCTGAACCAGATTTTAGCGCTCTTGCGCGCCGGCACGAATTTTGATTTCCGCTGCTACCGCAAAAGGATGCTCATGCGCCGGATCGAGCGGCGTATGGGCCTGGGCCATTTCGACCAGCTCGCCGACTACCGTGCCTTCCTCCGCGAGCATCCCAATGAAGTCAAGCAGCTTTTTCGTGACCTGCTGATCAGCGTGACCAACTTCTTCCGCGACCCCGAGGCGTTCCAGGCCCTGGAAACCGAGGTGATTGCCGCGCTCGTCCGCGGCAAAGCGCCCGACGCGACCATACGAGTTTGGAGTGCGGGCTGCGCCACCGGTGAGGAACCTTATTCGTTGGGAATTGCATTGCTGGAGCACCTGGCGGCGGCACAAAAGAGTTGCCGGGTGCATATCTTCGCCGCGGATGTCGATGAGGGCGCCCTGGAAGTGGCCCGCAAGGGTATCTACCTGGAGAGCATCGCCACCGATGTTTGCGCCGAGCGGCTGGCGCGCTTCTTCACGCGCGTGGACGAAACGTCGTACCAGGTCAACAAGTCGCTTCGCGAGATCGTAATCTTTGCCCGCCAGAACCTGATCACCGACGCGCCCTTCTCCAAGCTCGATCTCATCGTCTGCCGCAACCTGCTGATCTATCTGGAGCCGGAAGTCCAGAAAAAGGTCCTCTCGCTGTTGCACTACTCCCTCAACGAAGGGGGCTTTCTCTTCCTGGGCCCGTCGGAAACGATTGGCCGGCACATCGAATTATTCGAGCCGGTCTCGAAGAAATGGCGGATTTTCCGGCGGATCGGCCCGTCACGGCCTGAACACGTCGAGCTTCCGATCACGGCCCTGTCGGACCCACTCGTACGAGCGCGGCGCTTGGCCCCGCCGAGCACGACCCCTCCTGTCAGTTTCGCCGGGATGACGCATCGCTTGCTCTTGGAGCAGTTCGCGCCGGCGGCGGTGCTCGTCGACCGTAACTACGAGATCCTATACTTCTTCGGCCCCACCGATCGCTACCTGGCTGTCGTAGCTGGTGAACCGACTCAGGACTTGATGCTGATGGCCCGCGAAGGGCTGCGCACCAGGCTCCGCCCGGCCATCCACAAAGCCGTGCGCGAGAGCGGTCCGGTCACTCTCGCGGCCCAGGTGAAACGCAACGGTGATTACCATCCCGTGATCGTGACCATTCGCCCGGTTCGGGGACCGCAGGGCGCGGAGACCTTAATGCTCGTCACTTTCGAGGATTCCGATCAAGAGCGGGTGCTGCCGCATCCCGCGGAAACCGCGGCCGAAGAATCCGCCGTTCGGCAACTGGAATACGAGCTGAAGGCCGCCAAGGAAGACTTGCAAAGCACCATCGAGGACCTGGAGAGTTCCAACGAAGAACTCAAGATCTCGAATGAAGAAGTCATGTCGATGAACGAGGAGCTCCAGTCCGCGAACGAGGAATTGGAGACCTCCAAAGAGGAGCTGCAATCGCTCAATGAGGAGTTGACTACCGTCAACAATCAGCTCGAGGAAAAGGTCCGTGAACTGGAGTCGGCCAACGACGACATGGCCAACTTGTTCGACTGCACCGAGGTGGCGATTATTTTTCTCGACGACCAGTTCCGGATCAAGCGGTACACGCCCCCCGCCACGCGACTTTTCAATTTGATTGCCACAGACCTCGATCGGCCCATCAGCGACATCACGCCCAAGTTCCCCGATGGCGGGTTCCAGCAGGATGTCGAACGGGCGCTGCGAACCTTGTCGCCACAAGAGAAGCAAGTCCAGACTTCCGACGGCTGTTGGTGGAACCTGCGGATCACCCTTTACCGCACGCTCGCCGATCGCATCGAAGGCGTGGTCCTCACGTTTACCGATGTGACTCGGTCCAGGCAAGCAGATGAGCAGGCGCGGTGGTTGGCCGCGGTCCTCTTGGATTCGAACGACGCCGTCATCGTTCACGACTTTGACGGGAAAATCAGCGCCTGGAACCACGGCGCCGAGCAGATGTTTGGCTATAGCCAGGCCGAGGCGCTGAAAATGAACGCCCAGCAGATGATTCCCGAGGAGTGGCTCGCAAAAGTTCGCGCCTACTGGGAGCGATTGCGCCAGGGCGAGCGCGTCGATTCCTGGGAAGCCCAGCGGAGGACCAAGGCGGGGCGTATCCTCGACATTTGGGCGACCGCCACCGTGCTCAAGGATGAGTCGGGCCGGCCTGTGTCCATTGCCAAGACCGAGCGGGACATTACCGAGCACAAACGCACCGAGACGGCCATGCGCGACAGCGAAGAGCGGTTTCGGCTCCTCTTCGAAAACAGTCGGGACGCGATCGTTGTGGCTGACGACGACGGCAATTACCTGCTCGCCAATTCGGCCGCGTGCGAGCTGCTGGGCTACCCGCGCGATCAGTTGATGCGTATGAATGTCAGCGACCTCGTCACAGTCGCCCCTCCCGACGCCGCCGCGCGGTACGCGGCTTACGTGCAAGCCGGCAGCGGTGCCGGCATGTTTCACTTCCTGCGTTCCGGCCGCAGCGGCGCGGAGCGAATTGCCGAATACGCCGCTTCGCAGTTCGCCCCCGGCCAGCACATCAGCATCCTGCGCGATGTCACCGAGCGCGAGCAGTCGCGCCAGATGCTGCTCCAGCGCGAGCAGGAGTTCAGGGCCCTCGTGGAAAACGACCCGGATGTCGTGGCCCGAATCGACCGGCACTTTCGCCACCTCTACATCAACCCGGCCATTGAAGGGTTCACCGGCTTACCGCGCTCGCAGTTCCTGGGCAAGACCAACCGGGAACTGGGGATGCCGGAACGCCTCTGCGCCGAATGGGAGCGGCACTTAGAGCAGGTTTTCGAGACTGGACAGGAACAGCGAATTGAGTTTGCCTTTGATTCGCCGGACAAGGTGCTGCACTTCCAGTCGCGGCTCGTTCCGGAGTTCGGGCCGGTGGAGCAAGTCCAGACCGTACTTGTCATTGCCCGTGACATGACCGAGCGCAAGCTGCTCGAACGGCAGGTGTTCGACATTGCCGATGAGGAGCGCCGGCTGATCGGCGAGGAATTGCACGACAGCGTGGGCCAGGAATTGACGGCCCTCAACATGCTGGCCAGCGACCTGGCCGAGATTGTGCGCGTCGATCCGGTGAGCAGCTCAAAGCTGGTCGAGCGGATAGTCGAGGGAGTGGATCGCAGCCAGAAAGATCTTCGGGCCGTTTTGCAGGGGCTGCTTCCTGTCGCGGTGGATGTCGAGGGGCTGATGGCCGCGCTGTCCGACCTGGCCGAGCGTACCCAAGGGGAGGGGGAGGCGCTGTGTACGTTTGACTGCACCAAGCCGGTTTCCGTCGCCGACAACCATACCGCGACGCAGCTCTACCTGATTGCCCAGGAAGCGGTGCATAATGCCGTGAAGCATGCCCAACCCAGGAACATCCGCATTTCCCTGGAGGCGACAGACGTCCTGTTACTGAGCGTGCAAGACGACGGCACCGGCATGCCGGCCCAGCCGGCCGAGACACACGACGGCCTGGGGCTGCGCATCATGCGGAACCGCGCCGCGATTATCGGCGCCACGCTGACCATCGAGCCGGCCAAACCCACCGGCACCCTTGTGACCTGTGCTGTGGCGAGGAAGACATGAAACCGAACCAGACCATGAAACGATTCCGGGTGCTGATCGTCGATGACCACCCGGCAGTGCGCGAGGCGCTGGCCTTGCGGATCGCCAGGCAGCCTGATCTGGAAGTCTGCGGCGAAGCCAACGACATGAGTGAGGCCCTGCGCCAAATCGCGCACAGCCGGCCCGACGTGGCGGTCGTCGATATCTCGCTCAAGACCAGCAGCGGGATCGACCTGATCAAGCGGATCAAAGGCCGCAACGATAGCGTCCGGATCCTGGTCTGGTCGATGCACAGCGAGTCGCTCTACGCCGAACGCGCTATGCGGGCCGGGGCGCTGGGTTACGTCAACAAGGATCAGGCCACAGACAGGATCATCGAAGCGATCCGGCGCGTGTTGACGGGAAAAGTGTACTTGAGCGACGCGATCGCCGAGAGGATGTTGCATCGCGCCGTCGGCGGGGACGGACAAAATGAAGTCGCTCGCTCGCCGCTCGACGCGCTGGCTGACCGCGAACTGGAAGTCTTCCGCTTGATAGGCCAGGCCGTGAAGACCGCGGAAATCGCCAAACGACTGAACTTGAGCGTCAAGACCATCGAGACCTACCGTGGCCGGATCCGTCAGAAACTCGACCTGGGCGACGGCACCGAGCTTGCCCACTACGCTACGCAGTGGGTGCTGGAGAACGGATAGGTTAGGGTCGGGACGGATGAACACGATCCATCTCGCGTGATGTCACTGTGGCACGAGGGTAGCTCTCGTTTAACTACTGCCGGACAGGGCTCGAGGGGCGAGGTATTGCTGGAGAGTCAGCAATCGGACGGCGGCTCCGCAGAGGAGAAGGCGGAGAACGCGCTGCCGCCACCCTGACGGGTTTCTGGAAGTCGGTCGCGATGACGCCTGCATGTGAAGGCCCCGCGCGGAGCGCCTCGGGATAAGTCTGAAGGAACGTCGTGGCTAAACTCCGGCGGCTCAAACCGCGGGTGCGACTCAACAAAGCCTTCCGCCCCTTTTTCGTGAATTGGCCTTGAGCGCCGTCGTCGAACAGGGCCAGCACAAACCCTTCCGAGGTCCCTCCTGCGAGGCCGTAGTATTCGTCCGTGCTCAGCATGGCCGACAACACCTCTTGTTCACGATATCCCAACCGGAACAAGTAACTCCACGACGCGACCGCACGCGCTTCGGGCTCGCGATGAAAATATTGACGGTGCCACGCTCGCACCAGCGCCGGTCGAGAAATCCTGGCCGACGTCTGGCCAATCGCCACTTCGACCGATCCAATCAGGCATGACATGACTAACAAAACTCGGATCATGGTTTCGACCTTCCGTCGCTTGCGCTTTCTGCGGACAAGAAACCTATACGTTGCAACTCTCATGCCACGGCCAGATCGTAATGGCGCATTTCATCGGAAGGCTTGTCACAAAGGCACGACCCGGGCAGGGATTACGTCGCTTTCACCTGCGGTGGATTCCATCGCGGCAGCCACTTTGCGAAACGGCGCGGTTGGCGCCCCATCGCTGACCCGGTTTAATTGGCGTCGAATCAGCCATAGCTGGAACCATGCTGATCAGGTTTTCAAACTCGTTTTCGAATCGAACGAGTGGCTGAGGAATTCCGCGGGCGAACTGGAGCGACGAGCGATCAACGACGGGAACGCTCGCCCGGCGGCGGGTGAAGGCTACGACTTGTTTCCTTTCCTCCCCGTTTTTGGTTTTGAGGCGCTCTTGGCTGCTTTCACTTTCTTTTTGGCGACGGCTCGCTCCGCGGCCTGCTCGTAGATGCTCTCGCCCGATGATCCGCCGCCGCCATGAAACGTGTTGTCTTTGGGCGGCTTGGCCGGTCTCTTCTTTGCCATATTCGATCTCCTGTTTGCTGCGACTTACGTCCCGGTTCCGTCGGCGCGTCAAGCCGAGCGAACCGGCGCCAATCGCAAGTTTAGGTCACAAAACAACGATCGGCAAACGCCCCCCAAATCGCCGTCCGCTACTTGCGATTGATGACGTATGCTTTTAGTCGGGCGACCCGCCGCGAATCGGGGAATAATAAAGCGTACTCATGCACGGATTAGTGAAGTATTTCGCGATCGCGGTGGCCGTGCAGGCCGGCTGCGTCGCAGCCGGCCTGTGGGTTCATGATTGCTGCCTGCTGGCGGCGATCCAAAGCTCGGCGCCGCCGGAATTGTCGCCGGCACTTTATGCTGCGCTCCCCCTGGCGGGAGTGATTGCTCTGCTTTGGATCTGCGGTTTGCTTTCGGTCGGTACCTACCTGGTCGCCAGGCGGTTCCACCGTCAATTGCGATTGGAGTTGGAGCGGTCGCAGGAGCGGGCGTTCATGCGCGAGCAGGCTCTGGTGCGGACGCGCGATGCGGTGATTTTCGGGCTGGCCAAGCTGGCTGAATCGCGCGACCAGGAAACCGGCGCCCACGTTGAACGGATGTCGCTCTATTCGCAACGACTCGCAGCGGCGTTGCGGCGACATCCCGATTTCTGCGATATCATCACGCCCGCCTTCGTGCGATTGATCGGCACCAGCGCGGTGCTGCACGACATTGGCAAAGTGGGAATCGACGACGTCGTGCTGCACAAGCCGGGGCCACTGACGGCCGGTGAGCGTGCCGAGATGCAACAGCATGCGCGAATCGGCGCCGAATGCTTGCGCGAGATCGAGCAGCAACTGGGGGCCTGCAACTTTCTGCAAATGGCACGCGAAATCGCCACGTCGCACCACGAGCGCTGGGATGGCACCGGCTATCCTGCGGGGTTGGCGGGCAATGCCATCCCGCTGTCCGCCCGAATCGTGGCCATTGCCGACAATTACGACGCCCTGGTCAGCCGCCGTTCCTACAAAGAGCCGTTTTCACATGAACGAGCGGTGGCCATCATCCGCGAGGGCTCCGGCACGATGTTCGACCCACGTTTGGTCCGTACGTTTTTGGAAATCGAGCCGCAGTTCCGCGACATCGCTCGGCAGTTTGCCGTCGATCTCGTAACAGAGGTCGTAAACACGACGCCCGGCGGCCCTCGCTCAAAGAGGGAGCCCGACGAACCGGAGATGGTTCTGGCGTCGGCCCATTCCCATGACAAGGATACCTGACATGCGAATTAAGCCCCGGTTGACGTCGAACCATGTACTGGAACTGATGCTGATCGTCGTGGTCATCGGCCTGGCCACGATGTTCGGCAAATTGCCGTCGTACAAATTGGTGATCTTGAACCTGTTCTTCCTGCCGGTCGTGCTCTGCGGCTTTTTTCTCGGCACCTATCGGGCCGGAATATTGGCGGTGCTCTGCGTGATCACGGTCTCGGCCGTCGCCATGACCAACCTGACGGGCTTCGTCGAGCTGCCATCGCCCTTGATCGTGGGGCTGGTGGTGACGGTTTGGGGATCGGTTTTGGGCCTGGTGTCGATGCTGGTTGGCACACTCAGCGACGAACGATTGTCGAAAATGGCCGAGTTGCACGAGGCCTATGTGGGCGTGGTCGAGGTGTTGTCGCGATACTTGCAAAGCGCCAATCCTCGCTTGAAGGCTCGTTCGAGCCGGGTCGGCGAGTTGAGCCAACGGGTTGCGACGGCGATGCGGCTACCCAGCAGACAGGCCGACGACGTGCGGATCGCGGCGCTCTTGTTCGATATCGGCAATGTTGAGGTCACGACGCGCGTCTTCCGCAAGGCCGTCGGACTATTGGAGGATGACGTTCACAGGTCTCAACAGCAGCACACCTTCCGTGGCATCGACCTGATCCAGTCGTTGGGGTCGGTGCTTAGCGGGGCGACGCCGCTGTTGGTGCATCAGGACGACGTGAGTCAGGCCGGGCAGGCCACGGCCGAAGCTCCCCTGGGAACGCGGATTATCTGGGCGGTGCGGGCATTCGACGACATGACCGAAGGGCAGGCGGCGGGTACTCGCTATTCGGCCGAGGAGGCGTTGAGCGTACTGCGGCGCGACCGTACGAACGTTTACGACGCGGCGGTCCTCGGCACCTTGGAACGCGTTGTCTTGCAGGGAGCGACGGAAGCCAAGACTGACGACGAACGCTCGCGGCTTTGCGAATTGGCCGAATCAGTGTGAAGAACGCCTGGCTCGGCTGGACCGTGGCGACGGTGAAAGGTACCACAAAGAGGATCTTCGGCCGCGGTTTGCTGGCCGATCCCGGTGGCCCCCGCCTTGCCGAAGAGGCACTGCAGCAGATGGGGAAAGCGTCCGACGAAGAAGCGCAGCAGAAAACCAAGGGCTTCGAGGAGCCGAACGAAAACTAGGCCGGGAACCGGTCGCAGAAGGTGAAGGTCTTCCTGAAATTAACGTCGCTTGACGGAACCCGAAGGTGGACCATCTTCGCCGGCCAGCAGTCCGGAGATGTCGATGTTGGCAATCAGGAGAAGTGCTTCGCCGTCGGAACCGACCTCACAGCCGTCAGGCTCGACCGCGCTGCCGTCGGATTCGACTGCGCAGATCCAAGCTCGGGAGTTGTCAGGCGCCGGCCGAACGAGACGAACCGGCATGGCGCGACCGTCGAAAATTGCAACTCGCAGTTGGCCGGGGGCAAAGGGAGGGTCGGTCATTGATGAATCGCCCAATACCGTCTGTCTGATTCAGGCATGCGGACAACGAGAATGACGATGAGGCCTTCTTGGTTGGCTAACAAAGCATACGCCATAGAATTCGATCCAGCGGGAAGTCAACGCACAATCGGCGTAAAACAACGATCCGCACAGCCCGGTCTGATCAATCTGATCAAACAGTCTGGTCGTTTCCGCTCCATCCGTTGGCCGCCAAGAGCCCACCCAGCTCACGCGGCCGGCTGGACTGCCGCCCAAAGATGCTTTGTTCCGTGGTTTCGCGAACTCTTGTCGATGCGCGAGCACATCGGGCGGAGCTTCGACTCCAACCCTGTGGCGCCCGCCGCGAACTTCCCAGGGCATTATTGACTTGACGGCACGCTTTGTGCACTGCCTGACCCGCGGGCAAACTGACGCAGCGTCAATCGACGGTGGACCATCCATGTTCAACGCGGAACAAAGGCACAATCTCGGAACTTCGTTAAACGGCAAGACTGGGGAACGACGATGGGCGATTGTCCACGGCAAGCCCGAGAATGTTCGCGTGCTCGACGTGACCTGCGATCATCCACTGCTCCACGTGGTCCAACGGCTTTGCAGAGTCGAGTCAACAGGCCGTCTTGTCCTCGTTTCTGACACGGAGTTCGGCGCGATCCTCGCGGATGCGGAAGGAAACGATCCGCAACAGATGCTGAGGCCGGCATTGCCTTTCAAGCGAATTCGAGGGTAATGCCCCAACAGTGTGTTGTAGTTGGCCGGCAGCTCGATGGACGAACGGCCGTGGGTGCTCTGAGGAACGGCACTTCATGGTGGTCTCCGCTTGATTGCGACGATCAGCACATAGATCGCGATACCAACCGCTCCGCCAACGAAGAGGCCAATCGACATTGCTTTGAGCGGCACCGGCGGCCCTGGCCCATAGAGCCAGCCTCCAAGCACGACTCCGTGAATCCCACCGAACGTGACCCAGGTCATTAGCCCGGCATTAAGTTTTCGCCGCTTCATGGGTATAAATTCCCCACCTCGGTAGCGAGGATGAACAGGCTTTGCAGGCGAAACTGTGGGCGAGGTATCAGAGTTCTTTGAAGATGATGGGTTCCTGCGCTCTGCGATCAGCCAGCCACTGCTCGGCCCTCATCCCGCCGAAGAAGCAAGCCACGGCCAGCGTGATCCAGAAGATCGTGCTCAATCGGAACTGAAAGCGGGGGCTTTCCATTGGCGAATTGTACCCTCCGGCGGCTCCACCGAAACCAGAAGGCGGCCGCCCTTGCGCGTCGCCCACCGGCGCGGCATGCTGAAGGCATGGCCAAGCCGTTTGCCAAGCAACGTTCATTGACGGGAGCCGATTTTGTCTAGCAAGTCGCTCCTACCGTCTCCCTTCCAGCACGCCCCACACCACCGGCACCATTTCCAGCAAGTCGCGTCCCGGCGGCAGACCTGGTCGCTTGTGGTGTTCCGACTCGTTCCAACGAGCGCGGATTCGGGCACATTCAGCCTGGATCTCGTCGCGAGTCGGCGAGTAGGGGGTATTGGGTGGAGAACGACGGCAAACCGACGATTCGCGGGAACTCATGGCAAAGGCCTCGTAAAAGAATTCGACTTCCGTTTCAAAGAGCCGCCAACAGATTCAACAACGACACGACCCGGCGATCCCTCTCGGAACCACCGGGCCGGTTTTTGACCGACTCGTTGCGCTGCGCGCACTCAACCCCGCTCACATGCTGACTTCGCTGTACTTCTATTCTTTACTCTTTCTATACGTGGCTGCGTCGTGCCTGGGTCGCGTTTTTTTTTGTCGCACTGCGACCAGTAAATCCCTTTCCAGCCTTCCTGGCGTCTCTGGCACGTTCTTTGCACTAATTCATCGAAACGCTATGAGCATCCTGTGAAGTGAGCGGAACGGCTCACAATGTGGCATTCTGGTTCAGCGGAATGTCACGACTTTGCGGCCGCCCAGAACAAACAGAAGGATCTCGCCATGACCAGCACCTCGATAAGCACACAACGACCGCATCGATTGATCCCAACTCAAGTCCACGGGCCATCCCTCCGAACTGCGATTGCGGTGGTTGGAATGGTGTTTCTCACTTCATCACCTGTATTCTCTCAGCAGGCGACCGATAGCCCGCCGGCAGCGGCTCTGCAGCAAGACCAACCGCTAAGCGAAACCTCGCCCCAGCCGCGCCGCGAATCGTTGCTCCACTTGCCTGAACTATCCGATCGAATCATCCAATTGGCCGTGGAAGATGAATTGCTGCGGTCGGCCGCCGTAGACGGTCATTTGATCGACGTTGACGTTGACGATGGCGTCGTTACGTTGTCGGGTCGGTTGAACAACATCCTGGCCGAACAAATTGCCGTGAGTCTGGCGGAACGGATCCGCGGTGTCGAATCCGTGATCGATGAAATCGAGATTGTTGTTGACCGCCGTGATAACGCGGAACTCAAGACGGATGTGTTGGCGGCGCTCCAATCCGATCCAGGCACCCATGAGTTGAAGGTCGATGTCGCTGCGGCCGATGGCACGGTCACGCTGTCCGGGAGCGTACCGTCCTACGGCCTGAAAATGCTGGCAGGTGAAGTGGCAATGGGAACCAAGGGCGTCGCCGTACTCAAGGATGATCTGCTTGTCGATTCGAAGACGAGACCGACCGACGATGAGTTGCGAAATGAGATTCGTGAACTGTACCGCTTCGCCGCGTTGCTCGATGACGTGCATCTGGAGTTAGACGTCAAGGACACCGCCGTGGTGCTCAACGGCACCGTGGCCAGTAGCTTTCAGAAGTCGTACGCAGAGGATCTGGCGTGGCGCGCGGGCGCGAAAGATGTGGATGTTCGTGGCGTCGACGTGAACTGGCGGCACACCAACCCGTTGCTGCGTAGCGAGCGCTACGAGAATGCGACGGACGACGAGATCCACGCCGCCGTGCAACGCGCGTTCAAACACGATCCACGGGTGCTGAGCTTTGATCTGGAAATTCAGGTCGATCAAGGCGTCGTCACGCTGGCCGGTGATGTCAGCCACTTGACGGCGAAAGGGGCCGCCGAGCGCGATGCACGTCAAACCATCGGCGTGCGGCGTGTCAAGAACAATCTGCGAACGCGCTGGCCGGATCAAGCGCCGACCGATGAACAGATCGCCGACTTCACCCGGCAGGCACTTGCGCGCGATCCGTACGTCGAGAAACACAACATCGTCGTGGAGTGCGAAAACGCTCACGCCAGCCTATACGGATTCGTCGATACCGAGTTCGAAAAGGAGCACGCGGTTTGGACGGCCAGTTGTCAAAAGGGGGTCGTTCACGTCAACGACTATCTCACCGTGCGCAAGAACTGGGTGCCGAAGAGCGACGCGACCATTCAGGCAGACCTCGACGACAAGCTCGCGTATGCCTTCGTCGACCCGAACAACCAAGTGACAGCAAGAGTCGTGGACGGTGTGGCGATCCTGCAAGGGACGGTCGACACCTGGCTGATGTGGCAGACGGCGATGGATCAGGCGATCGCAGCAGGCGCGCGTCGGCCACACAACCTGATCGAAGTCCGCTATGGACTGCCTTCCGGCCCCCACTACTTCGGCCCGCACAATTACGTTCCACGGTGAATTGGTCCGCGGCCGCGCGATAGCCGAGACCGCGCTGAGACCGCTCTAATACGCGGCTGCGTCGCGCCTGGGTCGCGTTTATTGTTGAACTGCGACAAGTAAATTCCTTTCCAGCCTTTCCGGCGTCCGTCGCCGCGACCTCGTCGCCGGGTGAGTTGGGAGCCGAAGTGAAGCGACCTTAGAGTTGTTCGTGGTGGCCGAACAGGAGCTCGGCGAAGTCCTTCACGATTTGGCACGCCGTGTGCTGTACCTCCTTACATGATGTCACAGCTTTCCCTTCTCGATTTTTTGGATGTCGTCGAGCGTAGCGGTCTGGTGGACAAGGCCCAATTGTCCCAGACACTCTCCGCGGTGGAGACGGACCACGCCGCGGCACCTAGCGACGCTGCGGCCAGCGACACGCGCTTGGTTTGTTCGCGCCTCGCCGAGGCGGGGCTTTTGACCAACTGGCAAGGCCGGCAATTACTTGAAGGGCGCCACCGCGGATTTTTCGTCGGTAAGTACAAGTTGCTCGATCATTTGGGTTCGGGCGGCATGGGAAACGTTTTCCTGGCTGAGCACGTGGTCATGCGGCGGCGAGTGGCGATCAAAGTGTTGGCAACGACCCGAGTCCACGACACCTCGTACCTGGGCCGTTTTCACCGCGAAGCGCGGGCCGCCGCTGCTCTCGATCACCCCAATATCGTGCGGGCATTCGACGTCGGCAACGACGGCGATATCCACTATCTGGTCATGGAGTATGTGGCCGGACGCGACCTGCACTCGATCGTCGCGCGCGACGGACCGCTCGACTTTGTCGCGGCCGCCGATTACATCCGCCAAACGGCCGAGGGCCTGGCCCATGCGCACCGCGCTGGGCTCGTTCACCGCGACATGAAGCCCGCCAACCTGTTGGTCGATGCGGTTGGCAAGGTCAAAATTCTCGATCTTGGGCTGGCCCGCTTCGACAACGACGACGAGGCATCGTTGACGCGGCAGTTCGACGAAAAGGTTCTGGGAACGGTCGATTTTCTGGCGCCAGAGCAGGCTTTCGACAGCCACCTGGTCGACGCGCGGGCCGATTTGTACGGCCTGGGTTGCACACTTTATTTTGCGCTCACCGGCCACCCGCCATTTCCCACGGGAACGCTCGCTCATCGCGTGTTGTCACACCAGACGCGTGAACCTAAGCGGCTGGAGTTCGAACGGCCCGGCACACCCCGACAACTTACGGCGATTTGCCGACGAATGATGGCCAAGTCGCCGAGCGAACGATACCAATCGGCCGACGAGGTAAGCGCGGCCTTGTCAAAGTGGCTCGAAGAGGCGCGCCGGCCGGCGCCGCTTTCGAGCACGATTGCGAACCCCTCATCGCTCGACGAAGAACCATTGGCACTGGCTCCACTGGACGATTTGCCGCAACGCGGCAATGGCTCGTGTGCCACGGCGGTTGCAGCGGTGGCGCTCGCCGGTCGGTCCGTTGCCGTGGCCGTTCCAGACCTGCCGATCGCCAGGACTGCTTCACTCGCGCCGGCCTCCTTGCGGCCGCCGGATGACTGGCTGAACGACTTACCGCCCTTCGACGTACCGACAACGCCGGGTGCCGTGCCGTTCTCGCCCGTCGGCAGACGTGGCCGGCAACCAGGTTCGGCCAAGAGCAACCGCCGGAACTCACCTTGGTTCTTGATCGGGGTCGGAACGATGCTGGGATTGCTGATGGTCGCGGTGTGGCTGGTCGTGTGGGCCTTGTTGACTTAATCGCCGTGCTGGTCCACGAGGTTATACTTCACGCGGCCATCAATGAGACATTTCGATGGCACGGAATATGCTCTTAAAATGTGCTTATTGAGGCAGGTTAAATTCGGCTGGGAGCTATTGGGGCCCGGTTCTCCTGTTTTCCTGGAACTTAAATAAGGAAGTCATGGCATGAGTATGGGACCAGGCGGTTTGTTGGGCGGCGGGGGCCCCCGCGGCCCGTGGATGGGTTGCGGCTGTAGCAGCATCTTCATGATCTTGGCAGGCATTCTGTTGGTCATGGGAGGCTGCCTGAGGATGTTTGGCCAATAATCGTATGCGAGAACGGCCAGTTCACTAAACCTGACCGCGATCGCTTCACAATTCGATTCCACCAGAATGAGGAAAAATCGATGCGCGCAATTTGTGGAGCCATCATTACCGCCGGGGCGCTCGTCGGCCTGGGGTTGACCGCGCTGGGCACGGGCATACGCTTTCAGACTTTCGGCCCGGATTTGACGCATCCGGAAAGCCATCAGCTCTACGGATCGCCATCGTTGATGTTGATCCTGGTCGTTCTGTTGGTATCGCTGTTGATCGGTATGGGGGTGGCCTTTTTGGGGTTGGCCTACCACCACGAGCGGCGACACCACGAGTTGTTGCGTGAAGCGAAACTCCACGGGAACGCGACGCAGGCGGCTGCGTAACGATACTGCACGCGGGGACGCAGGACGCCGCTTAGGCTTTGCGGCCTGACTGCGCAACTCGTTGTTCTGTCAGACTGGAAAGCCTAAGCGTACGATGTACGCTATTGTCTCACGCCGCATGCAAGATAAATCAGGAGATTTCCGATGGCAAACGAAAGTCGGGCCTCGCAAATTAGGGATTACGGCTGCCGGCAAGGGGAGGCTTTGGCTTCCGGAAAACAGCAAGAGGTCTGGCCAGGCACGGAAGACGAGGAGCCGCTCAGCGTGCTCAATCGAATCGTCGAAGAATGCGATCTTTTGGGCTGGACGGCCGTCGCGAAGGACCTCGAACCGCAGATCCAAGAAGCCAGGCAAGCCGGTTTCGTTGTGGATGATGAAGAGAAGCAGATGCTCGTCAAGAGCCTCGTCGATGGCGTTCGACAGGTCCTGCGAGGGCTCTGAATCACCTCGGCAGCCTGCAGAGCTTTCGACGTCGTCTACCATCCGAGAGTTACCGTGCATATACATTCTCTCGATGGAATCGAGCGGCGGGGGCGCCCTTCAAGCACGTGGCTTGTCTTGTGAGAAAACCAGAACGCTGTAGGGTCCGATATTTATCGTTCCCGCAGCGGGGAAGTCATCGCGCGGCGCGGCGCCTGGTTGGGACGCGGCGACCACATCCGAGCAAGCCTGGTTACCAAAGCCACGGCTATAGCCCTTCCAGTCGCTGTTCAGGCGCAATCGCCACGTTCCCGGCGCCGGAAACCCCAGCTTGTAGTTCTCGTGGGCGAGGTGCGAGAGATTCACGACGACCACCACGTCATCGCCAGGGCCGCCTTGGTGCCAACGATGGTAGGCCATCACGTCATCGGCCTGGTTCTGGTGGAAGGTGTTCAGCCCTGATCCCGAAAGGCCTCGCGTCGAACCCGACCGGTTGAGGCGAAGCTGAATCAGGTCGCGATACATCCGCACCAGGCCGCTGAACTCCTCCGACTTGTGCCAGTCGAGCGGGACCGAATCCTGGAACCAGCCGTCTTCGAGGAACTCCTGTCCCTGAAACAGCATCGGGATGCCCGGCGCCGTGAGCACCAGGGCCGCGGCCAAGGTCGTGCGCTTCTGTGCGAACCAACTGTCGGGATCGTGCGGGTCGATTTCTGAAGCGACACGCGCTCTGCCGTTCGCCACTTCGTCGTGCGACTCGCTGTAGATGACGCGCTGGAACGGGTCGCCGTTGAAGCGGCCCTCGAGCGCCATGCGAACGCTGTCGAGCGATCGTTGCTCGTCGTTGGGAGTGATCACGGCGGCCCGCACGGGATGCACGAAGCGAGCGGCCCATTGAGCCGTGAAACCCGCTCCGCCCTGGTCCACCGGTTTGGTGACCCTGTCGTTGTCGTGCAGGTCCTCGGCGATCGTGATCCGTCCCGGATACCGCTGCCGCACTTCGCGATTGATCCACTGGGCGACGCTCCAGCCGTCGGGCAAGTCGCAACTCGGGTCGCCGTTCGCCCGCACGTTGTAAATGTAGGGCGTCGCATCAAACCGCAGCCCATCGACATGGTACTCCTCCAGCCACATCAGGGCGTTGTCGCGGATGAATTGGCGCACCTCCTTGCGGCCGTAGTCGGGGCGGGTCGAGCCCCAGGGGGTCTCGGCGCGCCAGTCGTTGTAGAAGTAGATGCCGCCCATCCCGTTCTGGCTCCAACCGTCGAACTGCCACAGATCGAGGTCGCTGGGGCCGAAGTGGTTGTAGACCACGTCCAGGATCACACCCAGGCCGGCTTGATGCACCGCTTTGACGAAGCGCTTGAAGCCGGCCGGACCACCGTAGTTGGTTTCCACGGCAAAAACGCAAGATGGGTTGTATCCCCACGATAACTTGCCAGCGAATTGGGCCAAAGGCATCACTTCGATGACATTCACGCCCAATCGCTGCAAATAGTCGAGTTTCTGGACTGCTTCTTCGAACTTGTCCGACTTTCCATCTTCTTTGTCGTGAAAGGTTCCCAAGTGCATCTCATAAATCACCAGTTCGTTGACCGCCGGGAGGTGGAAATCGTCGCCAGCCCAGTCAAAGTTCGGGTCGTGGACCACCGCGTTCCCCACCGAACTGGTGACCTGGCGGGCATAGGGGTCGATGCGCAGCAGTTCCTTGTCGCCGTTGACGATGCGATAGCGGTACTCGTGCCCGATGGCGGCCGAGGCGACGTCGGCGTACCAGTAGCCACCCTCCTCCTTCGCCATGGGGTGTGCGTCGGACGACCAATCGTTGAACGAGCCCGTCACGTAAACCGCCTCGGCGCAGGGAGCCCAGACACGAAACGCAACGCCCGCTTCGTGCGGGAGCGGTCCCATTCCTGCGCGAACTTTCTCAGGTGCGATGGTTGGCACGAAATTGCTCCTTAATCCTCGAATACCTTCTTCACCGCTTCTTTGACCGTGTCGGCGGCCTTTTGGACCGCCTCCTTCGCCTTTCCGACGGCCTGGTCGGTCTTTCCTTCGGCGCGAAGCTCGTCGTCACCGGTCAGTACGCCGGCGGCTTCCTTGATGCGCCCTTTCACCACATCTGTCTTGCCACTCATGATAGTGCCTCCCCATTTCCAGAGGTCGCTCTTGTAACAACTCATGGATCACTCGATTCGCCGAAATGCGCGACTGAATCGAGCCGCGCCCGGTCGCTGTTCGAGTCATCGCTCTCATAGGATATGTTTTGCAACTCGCGTGCCAGAGGGGTGGGCCGCGGCGAGAATCAGCAAAGCGACGGCTTGAGCCGGCGGAAACAAGCGTGTTTTCTTGGTGGAATCCAGTAGCCAAAACTGATGGCAAACCCGGCATGTAAGTGTGCCGATTTGGGCAGAGTGCGCGCCACAGCGCGCCATTCCGCACTCTCGTCGTCGAGGACAGCTTCCTGCTTTGAGCGTAATGCCAGCACCTCGAACGCGTGCCGCGATGGCACGGAAAATGCACCTCAATTGGTTGCAGGAGTTCATTGGGGGCTTGGATTTACATTGCTCCAGTGGAAGGGATCATTGCCATGACGAAAACCATTCACACCAACACGAAGGAGCTGGAATCCGCCGTCGACCAGCTTGGAAACGAGGCGCACGAGGCGGCCGAATGCTTGAAAAACGTCGGGGCCGCCGCCGTGCGGCAGGCCGAAGCGGGGTTCGGCGCCGTGCGTGAGAAAGCCGCCGGCTACTTGGACCAATGGCGTGAAAAGGCTTGCGAGGTCAGGCACACGCTCGACGAGCGGATTCGCTCACAGCCAGTTAAATCGTTGCTCATCGCCGCCGGGATCGGCGCCGCCTTGGGCGTGTTTTTGACCCGCCGCCGTTAGCTGCGACGACTAGCAGCCGGTCCACGGGGAATTGAGAGGTTGAACTATGAAAACTCACAATGCCAACATTTACCATTGCGAATCGTGTGGCCGCGTCGTGCATGCCGAATTCGAGGCGAAGCCGCCCCAATGCTGTGGGCACACAATGGCCAAAGCCTGCGAGGAGACGGTCCACCAGGGCGACGTTACCGGAAAGGGGGTGAGCGGTCACCCCGAGCCGGTTCCTCCCCCGGTAAGCGCGAGCCGCGCGAAGCCCAGGTAAGCATCAGTCACCAACCAAAGGGGCAAGATGATCGGGCCGACCGAGGCTTTGCCCGCCTTGAGGCGCGCCTTGTAGGGGTTTCCCCCACAGCCCCTGTCGCCCTTTCCCCGACGGGCGCTCTATTCGCGAACCGTTAATTTAACAACGACCCGCCAAAAGTGCAGGATGACCACGTGGGGCAGGTTTCCAACCTGCCATGGAAATTCGTATGGCAGGTTGGAAACCCGCCCCACTAGCAGATCGCCAACCTCGATTCTGCACTTTTGGCGGGTTCTTGTAATTTCATCAGGTCTGGAGAAAACCCATGAACTACACCATCGTTTTCTGCAAGGAGCAATCCATGAGACTTCGCGGCACCGTCTTACTCGTAGCGGCACTGTCGCTCGTAATGCGACACCCACTGGCGGCTGATGAACGCAAAGGCGAGAAGGGGGAAGCCGATCAATTCCAAGCCGAAATCAAGAAGCTCGGAGGCTTCGTCCACCGCGACAAGCAGCGCCCCGGCAGCCCGGTCGTGGCCGTCGATCTACGCGGTCCCCAGGTCACCGACGCCGCATTGGAAATGCTCGCCTCCCAAAAGGAATTGGAGACGCTGGTCCTGGTTGGCGCCAAGGTCACCGACACCGGTTTGGAGCACCTGGCCAGGCTCAACAAGCTCGAATCGCTCGATCTTGTCGGTCACGAGATCCGCGATGAAGGACTTGCATCGCTCAAGAACCTGAAACACCTGCAAACGCTGGTGCTCAACGCGCCCCGTGTGACCGACAACGGTTTGAAGCCCCTGGCAGGCTTGTCGAGCCTGGAGTCGCTGCACCTGCACGGGACGCAGGTTTCAGGCAGTGGACTGAAATCGCTGGCGGGCCTGGCCAAACTCGAAGCCGTCGACCTGCGCGGCGCGCGGGTCAGCGATGACGGACTGGCGGCACTCGCGGAATTGCCCGCCCTCACGACGCTAGTGGTCGAAGGCAGTCACGTCACCGACGCCGGGCTGGTCCACCTCAAGCCCCTCTCCAAGCTCGAGCACCTGGTGCTGGCCGGCGCGAAAATCACCGATCAAGGTCTGGCATCGCTGGCCGGTTTGACGAGCCTCCAGACCCTGTCACTGAACAACCACCCCATCAGTGACAAAGGACTCGCGCACTTGAAAGGTTTGAAGCAGCTCGAAACACTGATCGTGACCGGTCCGCAGATCACCGACGCGGGCATCAAGCAGCTTACCGGGCTGACCAAACTGGAGACCCTGTCGCTGGACGGCACGCAGGTCAGTTACGCCGGCCTGCAACACGTCAAGGGCTTCCAGCACCTTCAGTCGCTGCACTTCAGTGGCCCCCACGTGACCGACGAAGGCTTGGAGCACCTGGCGAGCTTTCGCGAGCTCCGCGATTTGAACCTGTCCCAAGGCCACGTCACCGATCGCAGCCTCGAGAAGCTCAAAGATCTGGCCAACTTGCAGTCGTTGGCGCTGGGTGCCGAGGTAACCGACGCCGGCCTCGAGCACCTGGACGGCCTGACGAAACTCGAAGCACTCAAGCTGAGCCATAGTCAAGTGAGCGACGCCGGCCTGGACCGCCTGGGCAAGTTGCCCGGTCTCAAGCACTTGGACCTGAGCCACACGCAAGTCACCGACGCCGGCCTCGAGCGGTTGCGGCAGATGTCGCAATTGGAATCGCTGGACCTGGCCGGCGCCCCGGTCTCGGAGGCCGGTATCGAGAAGCTGCAGAAAGCCCTTCCCAAACTTCACATTTATCTCTGAAATGGAGCTCATCATGTGCCATCGAATTCAAACGAGTGTTTTGGTCGCTCTGGGCGTTGCCGGCTGGCTAGCGCTTGTTCCCGCAACGGCTGAGGCGCAGCGTGGCAGGGCGATCGCCCAAGCGGCGGCGAATGGGTACTTGAACGGTGGTTATCGCGGGGTCTATGGCTACCCGCGGTACTACGGCGGCTACACCACGGCCTACGGCAACGGCTATTATGGTGGCGGCTATTACGGCGGCAGCTATTACGGCGGGGGCTATCCGGTTTACGGGTACAACAACAATGGCTATGGATTCCGATACGGCGGCGGCTATCCTGCCTACGGCTACGGCCTCCGCCGCAGCGCTTTCGGCGACGCGATGCTATATCGTGGTGGTGGCTTCCGCCAAGGGTTCTACTACGACGACGATTAAAGACGGCGCCGGCATACTTACAAGAGGTTTGCGAAACTTGCGAGGTACGCAACCGCGTCGTCGTTGGGTAGAGTCGCCGGTAGAAAACCTATGGTACGCCCGGACCACATCGCCAAATTACCGTGGATGTTGACGCTGGCGTCGATCGCCGTGGTGATTGGGGCTCTTTACTTTGCCAAGGCGGTGCTGGTTCCCTTGACGCTGGCGGTGCTATTGAGCTTCTTGTTGAGCCCGGTGTGCGACTGGCTGGAGCGGCTGAGGCTGGGCCGGGTTCCGGCAGTGTTGGCGACGGCCATCCTGGGCTTCACCATGCTGGGGATCGTGGTCTGGACGGCAGCCGTTCAGATGACCCGTTTAGCCCCAAAAATCCCCGAATACCAGCGGAATATCGAGGCGAAGCTCAACTCGGTGAACGAGTACGCGGTCGCCGCGCTGAGCAAAGTGACAAGAACTGCCCAGGGAATAGGACAGGATCTCTCGCTGTCAGAACAGGCCAGCGAGCCAAAAGGGACGAACGAACTCCCCTTCTCGGTCCGCGTTCTTTCGTCGCCGGCGAACCCCCTACAAGTCTTTGGTGGCATGTTCGGGACACTGCTCGAGCTGTTGGGGACCGCCGGCATCGTCATCGTGCTCGTGGTGTTCTTCCTCGTCCGGCGAGAGGATTTGCGCGATCGTTTCATCCACCTGGTTGGAAAAGGCCATGTGACCGTGACCACGCAGATGCTGGAAGACGCCGGCGCGCGGGTCAGCCGCTATCTCTCGATGCTGTTTATCGTGAATATCGCGTATGGCATTTCCGTCGGCATCGGGCTCTACCTGATCGGCGTGCCCAACGCCACCCTGTGGGGAATCCTGGCCAGCGCCTTGAGGTTTATTCCCTACATCGGCGTGTGGATTGCCGCTGCGATGCCGATGAGCCTGTCGATGGCGATCTCGACGGGCTGGGTAGCTCCCTGCCTGACGCTTGGGCTGTTCGTGGTGCTGGAGCTCTTGAACGCCAACGTCCTGGAGCCCTGGCTGTATGGCAAGCACACCGGCGTGTCGGCAGTGGCGGTCCTGGTGGCGGCTGTCTTTTGGTTGTGGTTGTGGGGACCTGTAGGTCTACTGCTGGCCACCCCCATGACCGTCTGCGTTCTGGTCGTCGGCAAGCATGTTCCCCAACTCTCCTTTCTGGACATTCTGCTGGGTAACGAACCGGTTTTTGAGCCCAAGAAGCGCATCTATCAGCGCCTGCTGGCGGGAGATCAGGAAGAGGCCTCCGAATTGCTCGAGGATTATTTCGAGCAGCAGCCGCTCGTCGAAGTTTACGATACGGTGCTGATCCCAGCGCTGGCTTTGGCCGAGACGCATTGGCAGCTCGGTGAAATCAACGAGGGCAAGCACAAGTTCATCATGGAAAGCCTGAAGGAGATGATTCAAGACCGTGGTGAGCGCTTACAGGAAATGCGGGCGAAAGAAGACACCCCAAACGCGCCGGAGGTAGGCGACCATTCCCAAGCTTATGATTGGGCCAAATCGCCACGACTTTGCATCCTTTGCCTGCCCGCTCGTAGCGAGGCGGATGAAATCGCCGCCATGATGCTCTCGCAAATACTTGAGACCGCGGGCTGCCTTGTGCGGGCCGTCCCGGTTACGTCTCTGGCCGACGAGATGGTCGATCTTGCCGATCATTGCACGGCCGATGTGATTTGCCTTTCCGCAACACCCCCCGCCGCAGTGATGCATGCTCGTTACCTTTGCAAGCGCCTCCGTGGTCGACTTCCGGAAGTGAAACTGGTCGTCGGATTGTGGGACGCGCAAGGCGACCTGAACAAGGCACAAGAGCGCATCGGTTGTGGTGCCACAGTTGTGGCAACGCTAGCGGACGCTGAGGAACGGATTCGCCTACTGATGGAGGCGCGCTTACCCCGGTCCGAGCCGGTGAGTTCGAATCGCGCCTCAGGTGGCACAGGACGCACCATGCCATCGGCGCCTCCAATAATAGCCGCCACCCCCGCCGAACAGAATAACCAACACGACGATCAAGATGATCAGTTGAGTATTGCTCATGATCCTTGATCACTGAGCAGAACCTCGGCCGGTTCGACACGACCTGTCTGACCTGGCGCCACCCGCACTTCTCGCACGAGCAGTTGGCCAGGCCTCGCTGTACCGCGTACTCGAAACCGAAGTCGTGGCACACCGACGAGCAGTGGGGTCACAAACGCCACTGCGCGATTGGTGTGGAACTTCGAAGACGCGCCTCGCCCGGTGTTCGCGCCGGGCTTTTTATTGCGCGGCGAGGATCATATCGTGCAATCTTGTGATCTTCTCTCTGGCGGAATTCAAAAGCTCATCGCGCTGCGCAGGGGTCATGTCGAGTTGCCAAATCGGCAAATCCTCTTCGATGAGTTTTACGCCGGCGAGGGGCGTGTCGGCACTCGCCTTAAGATGCACCTCGACGCGATTGGCTTGCACCGCGCCGGTTATGGTGCATTGAAAAGCACTCTCGGCTAGCATCCCTCGCCAGCGATCGCCGCGTGACCCAGATATTCGCACTTCCTTGGGATCGCCGTTAATGTTTCCGTGGAGATACTGAACGCATTCAGTGACGACATCGTTCATGGAGTGCAAGAGGAAATGATCGAATGTCGCAAGTGCGGCTTCATCCTCCTCCGCCTTCTTGCTCGCTTTCGCGTCGTCGGCCATTGGGGTTTTCTCCTGATGGTTCGCTCAGCCGGGCTTTTTTACGCGCTGCCGGTTATAACAAAATCATGACACCGACAACCGCCCAATCCGTGCTGCCCACGGCCATTGAACTTCGGACGATCGAAGGCGACGGCGAGGCGTGGAAGTTTACTGGCCAAGATCACGGTTCTCAAGAGCCGTGACTCGCGCCCTAAGTTCCTCATTTTCGTGCTTGAGCGCCAATACCTGCTGCATCAATTCGGCGTTGGAAAGCGCCGTCGCCCCAGCATCCCGGTTCATGTCCTGGCCGACGGCGTTCGAGTTGCACATTCCGGCTTCGGCTTTTGCAATCTGATCCAAGGATTTCCCGCTCGCGGCCATCTGCTTCTCGAATTCATTGATATCGCCGAATCCCGCCATTTGGGCAATTCCTTTTTTTCCTGAGTTGACGCGACAACTCCAAATGTAGCCAAAGTGTAGACAGGTCGCCAGATTCGGGCGGAAAAACGGGACGTTAGCAGACAACATCAGCTACGTGACATGCTGGGTTGGAAAAAGGGCCATTCCGCGCCGGCGGGTGATAGAATCGCAGGATGCCCCGCCCCCGCTTTCAGATCCAGTTGAGCACGCGGGGAAACCCGGCCTAAACGGAGATGGCAAATGATCGACGTCCTGTTAATTACGCGGGACCAGGGTGGTGAGAAGCTTGTCGAACGCCAGTGGCCCGCCGTCCCAAGGGTTGGCGAAGCCGTAGTATTGCATGATGTCGCCGGCACCTTTGAAGTCGTCGAGGTGGTTTGGCACGATCAGCCCACCGGCATGGCTGCCAGAGTTCATCTGCTTCGGACGTTCTTCCGGCCGCCGAAGATGTCACCGAAACGCGACGGCGAGCGGCCGAAAACTGACGGCTAGCTGACACAATATTTCCTTCAAGCCCACCCGCCGTTCGGGGTGCGCTGCTTGAACGAGGCCTCCGCGTCTCAAGGCAACACGACCGCTGGCCGACAACGTCGCGATCCCCGTTACGCCTTGATGGCGTGTGGCCTGGCCGCTTGGCGGGCCAGCTTGTGCCGTATTTGTGGCACAGAGCGTTCCTTACCGTCGGCGGCTCCAAACATAGCCGCCACCCCCGCCGAACAGAAGGACCAACACGACGATTAAGATGATCAGGTCCGTGTTACCCATAAACTTTCCCTTTCTTGAATAAACCAAACCGCTTTCCGCCACCTGTCCGCACCGGCTACTCCGTCGCGTTAGCGCACTGCGACAAGCTTCAATCGCGCAAGTTTTTCACGGCTTGCTTGGCCTTGTCCACGACCTTTTCGACTGCTTGCTTTACCTTGCCGGTGGCCTGATCGACCTTTCCTTTTCGGCGGAGCTTGTTGTCGCCGGTGAGTGCCCCTGCTGCTTCCTCGGTGCGTCCCTTGAATTCGTCCGATTTGCCGCTCATTTGATTAACTCCTCTGATTAACTGCTCATGTCAAAAAAACGACGAATGCACCCAACATTGCACTTGCACTTACCTGTAGCGAAATGCGTGCCAATCTGCCGAGATCCTGCCGAAGAGCCGTGCGCTGGCCACGACCCTGGGAATTGAGGTCCCGGAAGTGCGGTCTTGCCACACCGGCGCGCCCCGTCGCACACTTGCCAGCGCGAAGTACAAGGGGGATTACGCGGACACCCACATGCGTGTAGCTGGAAGGTAAATCGACCGACTGCGGGCTGCCACGGATCGAGAACTCACACCGGTCGGCGGTCCGACGGTCTTGACCACCCCGTCGGGGCCCGTCGGCCTTGCCCTTGGCGTGGAGCCGTTCAACCGGCTCTGTCCGATCGAACAAAGTCGATGAATCCGCGTTCGATGTTGAGGCTGGTCAGTCGCACCCGGATTTGGTCGCCGACGTCGACTCCAATTTGTCCCCCCTCCAGCTTGCCCTCGATCGGGGGCTTGAGCACCCGTACCCAGGTCCCTTTTTCGGAGGCACCGGTGACAATCGCGTCGAATGTTTCCCCGATGCGACCCGACATGAATTGGGCCGCGGCCGACTTCCGCACTTGGCGCTCCACTTTCCGGGCTGCATCTTCCTGCCCGGTGCAATGCGTCGCCAGCGACATGAGCTCGACGGGCGTGTACGGAAGCTTGTCCGCGACCATGGCAGTCTTCAGCAACCGCTGGGTCACAAGATCGGGGAACCTGCGGTTCGGTGCGGTGGAATGGCTGTACTCACGCACGGCCAACCCAAAGTGGCCGGGCGAATCTTGTCCTGGGAGTTGCACGACGTATTCGCCGGCACCCAACAATTTGATGATGCTCAACGACAGGTCGGGAAATCGCAACGGGTCCGCCACATGTCTCCGCGTGAGGAATGCTGCCAGGGCCTGGGAATCGGGTTCGACGGGAAGCTCTTCGGCGAATCCCTCGGCCACTTTTTGAATTCGATCCCAGCGCTGCGGAGAACGAACGACACGCCGCAGCGCCGGCCATCCATGCTTTTCAAGAAATTGCGACGAAACCCCATTGGCCGCGATCATGAAGTCCTCGATCAGTTTCTGGGCGCGGTTCTGCCTTGGCTGGTGCAAGTCGACGACCTGGCCGTCACTGAGCACCACTTCCGGCTCGATGATCTCGAGATCCAGCGCGCCGTTGCGGTAGCGAACTGTGCGCATGACTTGAGCAATCTGATCCTGCATCCGCAGTTGCTCGTCCAAGGCGGTAATCTTCGCGATCTTTTCGGGCATTTTACCCTTGCCGTCCAACCACGCCGCGACGCTGGAGTACGCGAGCTTGGCGCGGTTCTTGACGATAGCTCGGTACACGGCGGAATCTTGAATCGATCCATCGGCAGCCACCTCCATCTCAATCACCAATGCCAGCCGATCCTCCCCCTCGCCGAGCGAAGTCAGGTCGGTGGAGAGCCGATCTGGCAGCATGGGAAAGATCGCGGCGGCCGTGTAAACCGAGGTGGTGTTGGTCCCGGCATGGCGGTCGATCGGCGACGCGATTTTGACGATGGCGTCGACGTCGGCAATCGCCACCAGGACTTTGACCGCGCCGGAGGAAAGTTTCTCGGCCACGGTGAGCTGGTCCAGATCCATCGAATGATCGTTGTCGATCGAGCACCAGAGGAGATGGCGGAGATCGCGAATTGATGGCTGTGCATCCCGCGCCGGTCCCTCGATCCCCCGCAATTGTTGAATCACCGCCGGTGGCAAGTCGGGTTCGAGCCCCCGATCGAGCATTGCCCGGTGAGCGATGGCGCGCAGATCGAGCGAAGCGTTGTTTTCCGGCATGTTGCAAAACTCCTGTGGGCGACCGAGAAGCACCAACCTAGGACGCGGTCACCGCAATGGCAAGTTGTCAGGGGCAAAAGCATCGGCCGGGCGCGGCCTGCAAAGCGTGTCGGGGTTTCCCCCACAACGTCTGTCTTGCCCTCCCCGACTGTCCATCCCTTGGCGGTCGGGGTAACTTATGGCCATCGCCCCCAAGACCGGCAAGGGTTCTATGCTGGCCGAACCAAAAAAAATCGACTTGCTGCTGGTCGACGACGACGCGGGATTCCGCGACATGGTCGCGCGCCGCTTTTTGCGAAGCGGTTATCGTGTGCATGAGGCCGCCGACGCCGTTGAAGCTTTGGAACTGACGGCCAGACGGCAATTCGACGTGGCTGTCGTCGACCTGAGGATGCCCGGCCTGTCGGGAGTCGAATTGCTCGACAAACTAAAGGCCGCCGGTGCGGAGTGCGAGGTCGCCCTTGCCGAACCGCCTCATTACAGGCAACCGTCATGGCAGCGGCGGCCAGCCTGCTGCTAGACCACTCTTCGTCCCTGCAGCAAGTTGACGATCAGAACCACCACCGCGACGACCAAAAGAATATGGATCAGGTTGCCGGCGACGCCGAATCCCAATCCCAAAGCCCACATCAGCAGTAGGATGAGCAAAAGAGTCCACAACATGATACACCTCCCACGGAAACAGAGTTCAAGTACAGAGGCCCGGTCGGCCCACCGTTCGGGCCGACCAACAAGCTTTTTGCCAACTCTTAATAGGGCAAATGCCATGCCGCCAGCATGATCCCGCACTGAATTCGGAACTTGCCAACACAACCGCTGGTTGCCAGCGGTTGTGACGTCTGAGTGACCTTAGTTTGATTCTCGACGAGGGACGATGAACGTGCGGTATGGCGCGCTGTGGCGCGCACACCGCCCGAACCGGCACACTCCGATGGCATCGCGTGCCATGGCGCGGCGATGATTTTGATTCCATTCTGTCGGGTCGTTGTTTTTTAGTCGCTCTTCGCCGCAGGCAAGCCCACTGGCACACGAGTTGCAAATATCGATCACGTTGAGAATTCTTGTCCGTCACGGCAGTCCACAATTCAGGAGATCCGCATGCGCAAGATTTTGAAAGCGTCTGCCGCCCCCCTCGCGCTGGCAGCAATGTGCCTAGCCACCGCTGTTGCCGGCGAGCAAGTCGTTCCCAAGCCCATTGATAAGACAGCTCAAACACCGAAAGCGGCAGACAAGGCCGGCACGAAGCCAGCCGGCAAGCCCGCGGCGAAGGGGCCGGCCGCGAAAGTCACGGCCCCC
>Ga0265338_10002039_pt1 | contig 31259 bp, 27 predicted proteins | sample 42126metaG_FD_193579 | JGI IMG/M metagenome (GOLD analysis project Ga0265338, IMG submission 193579) | Rhizosphere microbial communities from Carex aquatilis grown in University of Washington, Seatle, WA, United States - 4-21-26 metaG | ecosystem: Host-associated > Plants > Roots > Rhizosphere...
TCCGGCGGCGACCTCCAGGCCAGTCACGCCCGCCGAGTCGGCTGTCGGCATCGGGCTAAGTCGATAGACCGCATCACGCTGAGTGATGGGAAAGGTCAGGGAGAATGCTCGCCGATCCGCCGTTCGGAGCGGCCAGGGCTGTCTCGGCGGTCACGGGGTGAGCCGCGCAGATCCAGGCTGTTCTGTACGCCTACCGGTCTGTACGCCTACTGGCTTGGGCGTCCACAGGCGTCGACTGCGGACGGGGCTCAGTCAGGTCTGACTGCTGCCCGTCTCGAGCCATCGGTAAAGTCAGGTGCTGCAGAGGACCCTTCCGCCTGGCGCTGCAGAAGGAGCCCCCAGATGTCTGTCCGGTGTCCCGTATAGGGCACCTATGCGGGAATCTTCACCGGGCAGGTCTTACGGGACGGCCTCTCGCGGGCGTCCCCTCCGACCTGAGGTGTTCCCGCTTGTGGTTCGGTGAACGAGACGCACCGGCAGCCCGCGGTACCGTCGCCCGGCCCTAAATGTGGCTCAGCACATTGATCACCTGTCCATCGGGGTCGCGGGGAAGAAGCGGCGAACGTCCCACGGCTCGAGGGTCAAAGGGTAGACAATCTCCGCGCCCGCCTGGACCGCTGCCGCGTGGCAGGCGTCCACGTCATCCACCTGAACCGAGACATCGGGGATGACAGGGCGGCGGCGGCGTGGGTCATGAGGCTGATCTGGGCACCGGGCCGTTCGGGATCGGCCAGGGTGAGATCCAGCCGTGGTCCATCACCGGCTGCAGTCCCAGTAGGTCGCCGTAGAGACCCTTGGCCGCCTCCAGCGTCGTACTGCTGAGATCAGGGACCACTCGGCGAACACCCATATTGTGATCCTCCCATCCCGCTTCGACGCGGCAGGGGCGGCCGGGCGGATCGTCCCGGAAGCGGATGGGCGTGTGGTCTGTTCGCTGCGGCCCTGGCCTTCCCCGATCACGACAGAGACGGCAATCCGGTATGTGCAGGGGATGCAGTCGCGTGGGCGGTCAGATCCAGCCGCGGGAGCGGGCGAGCTGGACCGCTTCGTGGCGGTTGGCGGTGCCGAGCTTGGCGGCTGCCGAAGAGAGGTAGTTGCGGACTGTGCCGGGGGTCAGGGCCGCGCGTTTCGCGATTTCATCGACGGGGGCGCCGCCTGCCGCGAGTTCCAGGACGTCGGCTTCGCGGGGGGTGAGCGGGCTGTCGCCGGCGCTGATGGCGTCGGCGGCGAGTTCGGGGTCGACGTAGCGGCCGCCACGGTGGACGGTGCGGACCACGTCGGCCAGGACCTGGGCCGAGACGGTCTTCGGCAGGAACCCGCGGACGCCGGCGGCAAGTGCCCTTTTGAGATGCCCGGGCCGTCCGTAGCTGGTGAGGATGAGGCTGCCGCAGGCGGGCAGCTCAGTGATCAGCTTCTCGGCGACAGCGATCCCGTCCAGGCCGGGCATCTGCAGATCCAGCACGGCCACGTCCGGGCGGTGCCGGCGGGCCATCGCGAGGGCCTCCTCGCCGGAGGCGGCCTGGGCCACGACCTCCAGGTCTTCCTGGATCGCCAGCAGGGAGGCCAGCGCAGTGCGGATGAGGTTCTCGTCGTCGGCGAGGAGCACGCGGATCACGGCGCGGGCGTCTTTGCGGTGACACCGGTGCCGCGCTGGCCCGGGCCGGGCGGCACCGCTGCGGCGCCGCAGGCGGGCAGGCTGGCCTCCAGCCGGAAGTGGCCGTTGCGGGGATGCCCGGTCGTGATGCTGCCGCCCAGGCCGGCCAGCCGCTCGCCGAGCCCGGCCAGCCCGCTGCCGCCAGATCCGGCGGCCGGGGTGTGCACGCGGTCGTTGTCCATGCGGAGCGTCACCGCGCGCGGGGCGCCCGGGGAATCCAGGATGCCAAGCTCGATCGTGCAGGCGGTGGCGTCGCTGTGGCGGATGATGTTGGTGGTGCCCTCGCGGACCACCCAGCCCAGGGCGGCCTGCACGTCAGCAGGAAGGCCCGCCGCGTCGCCGATGACGCGGCAGCTCATCCCCGCAGAACGCAGGACATCCTGCGCGCCGGCCAGCTCGGTGCCCAGGTCCGCGGTGCGGTATCCGCTGACGACCGCGCGCATTTCCCGCAGCGACTCATGGGCCACCTGGCGCACCTGGAGCATCTGACCGGCGGCGTCCTGGTCGCCCCGGCGCGCCAGCTGCGCGGCGAGCTCGCTCTGCACGGCGATCAGGGACAGGTTCCGGCCGAGCACGTCGTGCAGGTCGCGGGCGAAGCGCAGCCGCTCCTCGGCGACCGACAGGCGGGCGTGCGCGGTCCGCGACCGGTCAAGTTCCCACATGATCCGCAGCTGCCCCGCCGAGACGCGGCCGATGAGCACAGCGAAGGCGCCGATGAGGAAGGCATAGATCAGAAATGACCCGGCGAGCGCCTGCCCGTGGGCGCCGACGCCGGCCCGGCCGATGCTCGCGGACATGCCGCTGGCCGCAGCCGCGCCCGCTAGCACCACGGCGAGCAGCGCGCGCGTCCTCAGCAGCGGCGCGAGCGCCACCGTCAGCGTGCCGCCGAGGAGCATGGCCACGAGCATGCTCACCGGGAACGCGGTGCCGGGGGGCCGGGTGAAGGCCGGGAATGCGGCAGCTCCCGCCAGCACGCCAGCCGCGGTCAGCGCGATGGCGGCGGCGACCAGCCATCGCCTCGGCGCTGGTCCCCTCGCCAGGTAGCGGGACACGCTAGCGTGCATCAGCACGGCGCAGGCGCCCGCCTGCCCCGCGGACAGCAGCAGGAAGACGACCAGGCCGGGCACCCGCACCTGATACTCCCTGGGTAGGGTCAGGTCGTACAAGAGCGCCACAGCGAACGGCAGGTACAGGCCGGCCCGGGCCCAGAACTCGTATCGCTCGGGGCCGCTCAGCTCGTTCCACCGACGCCACATCACCGTCATCCCTCCAGCCTGTCACGCTTGCTTAGCGCCGTGGTTCCCAGCGGAACCAGCGTCGCGCCACCCACCCGGCCGCCGCGATCCAGGCGGTGAGCACGAGCACCGGGATGACCGCCGCGCCGAAGCTCGCGGCCAGCCCGAGGCGGTGACCGCCGGCGGCAGTAGTTCCGGTCAGGGCGAGCCGCAGCAGTTCCACCACCGGCGTCAGCGGCAGCGCTTCCGCGACCCATCGCAGCGGCTCGGGCAGCATCGCCAGCGGGAACAGCAGGCCGCTGAACACCAGCGGCAGCCACAGTGCGGGCATCGTCGTGACCTGCGCCAGCTGCACGGTGCGGGTCACCGCGGCGGTGACCGCGGCCAGCAGCACGAACACCGCAGTCCCCAGGATGAGCGCAACACCTACGAGCGCGGCGTTGGCGGGCGGGTTGAGGCCGAGCACCGCGACGGCGGCGACCGCGGCCACGGCGATCTGCGCCCAGGCGATCGCGATGGCGGGCGCGGCGGTCCCCGCGAGGATCTCGCCGTCGGTGGCCTCGCCCGTGCGCAGCCGCTTGAGCACGAGCTCCTCGCGGCGTGCCACTATCGCCGTCACCAGGTTGTAGTACACGGCAATCAGCAGCGCGAACGCCGTCAGCCCCGTCAGGAGCATTGCGCCGAAGTCATGGGCCCCGCTGGCGCCAAGACCACCGAAGGACTTCAGCGAGCCGACCAGGGCGGCGGGCAGGATGACGGCGTTCAGCAGCGCGAGGCGATTGCGCCACAGCAGTATCCCCTCCGCCCTGGCCAGGGCCGCGACCCGGTGCGCCGACTGCCCCGAACTGCTCACTGTCACTGTCCCGGCGCTCATGCCGCCACGTCCTTTGCGTTGTCGTCGTCTGCTGGACTGCCGGCTGAGGCAGCCACCGCGTGGAAGGCCTCCGCCAGCGAGGCCGGGCGGGCGTCCAGGGCGCCCAGCACGAGGTCCCGGGAATTCGCCCACCCCAGCAGCGCGGTCAGCGTCGGCTGCAGGTCCGCTGTCTGCAGCAGCACGGTTCGCCCGGTGACGCTGGCCCGCGTCCCCGCCATGTCCGGAACTGGCTCGCGGGAGTCCTCGGGTAGCTCGAAGGAGATCCGGGCCGGCTGCGATGCCGCGACCTCCGCGGGCGTGCCCGTGCGCACGATCCGGCCCTGATGCATGATCGCCAGGCGGTCCGCCAGTTCCTCAGCCTCTTCCAGGTAATGGGTTGTCAGCACGACGGTGGTACCCGCGCCCAGCAGCTCGCGGATCAGCAGCCACGTACGGCGGCGGCTCTCCGGGTCCAGCCCGGTGGTGGGCTCATCCAGGAACAGGACCTCCGGGCGCCCGAGGATCGCCATAGCGAGATCCAGGCGGCGCCGCTCACCGCCGGAAAGGGATCTCACCGCGACCCCCGCGCGGTGCCCGAGGCTGACCAGGCCCAGCGCCTCGGCAACCGGCCGGGGCGCACTGAGTGTCCCGGCCCACATCCGGCCGGTCTCCGCCACGGTCAGATCCGGCGGGAACCCGCCCTCCTGCAGCATGATCCCCATCCGGCGCCGGACCAGGGCCCGCTCCCGGCAAGGATCACAGCCCAGCACCCGGACAGCGCCCCGGGCAGCGGGTGCCAGTCCCTCCAGCAGCTCCATCGCCGAGGTCTTCCCGGCCCCGTTGGTGCCCAGCAACGCGAACAGCTCCCCGCGGCGCACCGAGAAGGTAACCCCCCGGACCGCCTCAAAACCCCGGCCACCCGTGCCGCCGTAGCGCCGCCGCAGATCCCTGACCGTGATAACGCCGTTGTCGTCCATGCCACCCAGCATCCCGCCGGACCAGCGTGACCGCCGGTGCCCGCCATCACCAGTCCCGGTGACATCCGCCCAAGCCGCCCATGACAAACCTCACCGTCCGCCCGGACGCCGGACCAAGCCGCTGTCCCCAGCCGCCCCCCACATCACGACCGCGAAAACGCCGGCACCCGCAGCTCCCGAAATAGCGCGATCAGCGGGTACGGATGGGCAGGCGGAACCATCGCCGGACGCAGCGACCGCGACCACCGCGACCCCCGCCCGCGCGATCGCGATGGCTCGCCGCTGCCAGGCCGGCCGCAGGCCGGCAGATCCCGTCAACGGGATCGTGACATCCGAGACCGCCGCTTCGCAGAGGCAACTCCGCCGGCGACGGCGATGGTCACCAACATCGTGGACCACGTGGCAGCCTGGATAGCGGACGCGAACCACTGCATCCACGCCAGCGCCCCGGTCAGGACAAGAACGAACGCCACCTCGAACAGGCGCACGCTGAGCTTGTCCCCGGTCCACCAGCGGCGCACCCAGCCGGTACCTGCACGATCATCCTGAGATCCAGCGCGTTGCGAGTTCTTCATGGCAGACTCCTTTCAGTCACGTCCCGGGATGAACCCGGGCTCATAGATCCAGCATCGCGGCGAACCAGGATTCCCGCCCGTGCCCGCCATCACCAGTCCCGGTGACATCCGCCCGGCCCGGCCATGACAAACCACACGTCCCGCGCCCGGATCCCGTAGCGGGACGGTCGCATCCCAAGATCGCAAAGGGAGAAACCGCGGCGGTGCCGCACGACTCCGCCGGTAGCGGATAGCGCTGAGGCCACCCCGAACGGGCTGATCTGTGCTTAATAGGGCGACGACGGCCACCCTCGGAGAGTTGTAAATATTCGGCGATCTGAATCGGTCCGGTGAGTCCGGAGGCTCCACTTCTTGAGGAGAAGATGGAGTCGTGACACGTCGATCGAGTAACTACCCGCCTGAGCTGCGTGAGCGGGCGGTCCGGATGGTCGCCGAGGTGCGGCCGGATTACCCGTCGGACTGGCCGGCGATCGTGGCGGTGGCCGCGAAGCTCGGGATCGGGACCGCGGAGACGCTGCGCAAATGGGTCCGCCAGGCTGAGGTCGACGCCGGGCAGCGGCCGGGTGTCACCAGCGAGGAGTCCGCCGAGATCAGGCGGCTGAAGCGGGAGAACGCCGAGCTGCGCCGCGCGAACGAGATCCTCAAGGCGGCGTCAGTTTTCTTCGCGGCGGAGCTCGACCGCCCACAGCGGTACTCGTGAGGTCCATCCGCGAGCACAAGTCCCGGTTCGGGGTCGAGCCGATCTGCCGCGTGCTGTCGCAGCACGGCTGCCAGATCGCCCCGTCGACGTACTACGACGCGTCTGCCCGGGTGCCGTCGGCCAGGGCGCGGCGGGATGAGCTGCTGAAGCCAGCGATCACTAGGGTCCATGCGGATAACTACGGCGTCTACGGGGCCCGGAAGGTCTGGCTGGCGCTGAACCGCGAGGGCACGCAGGTGGCCCGCTGCACAGTGGCGCGGCTGATGCGCGAGCTGGGCCTGCGCGGGGCCCGCCGCGGCAAGAGGGTGCGCACCACGATCGCGGACCCGGCTGCTGCGCGGCCCGCTGACCTGGTGCGCCGTCAGTTCAGCCCGGCCGCCCCGGACCGGCTCTGGGTAGCTGATTACACCTACGTGCCGACCTGGGCCGGGATGGTCTATGTCGCGTTCGTCATCGACGCGTACTCCCGCCGGATACTAGGCTGGCGCGCCGCCACATCGATGAAGACCGTGCTGGTCCTGGATGCCCTGGAGCAGGCGCTCTGGACACGGCGGCGCGACGGCGCCAGCGACCTGGCCGGGCTGGTGCATCACACCGATGCGGGCAGCCAGTACACCTCGATCGCGTTCACCGAGCGGCTCGCCGCCGCGAGCGTCAGCCCGTCGGTCGGGACCGTGGGCGACGCTTACGACAACGCGCTGGCCGAGTCGGTGATCGGCTTGTTCAAGACCGAGCTGATCAAGCCCGGCGGGCCCTGGCGCACTGCCGAGCAGGTCGAGATCGCCACCTTGGAATACGTCGACTGGTTCAACCACCGGCGGCTCTACGAAGCATGGGGGGACATCCCGCCAGCCGAGCTCGAGACCGCCTATTACAGTCAGAACACCGCCCTCGCCGAGGCCGGTCACTCAGCAAACTGAGTCTCCGGACTCACCGGCGCGATTCAATCTGTCGCCGCCCGTTGGCGTGGAGGGAACGGCTCTCGTCAGTCTGCGTAGGCCCAGACCTGCGGGATGAGACCGCCTTGAGCCAGGGTCAGCCAGGAACCTCTTCTCCAAGGCGGAAACGCTCTACGTGCCTCAGCCGACCGTAAGATGCCTGGTCACAGGCACCATCTCTATGGCATATGCCACTCAAAATGCCATTCACAGAGGGCGAGGTGGCCGATTCTATATTCGAAAAACCCTCATAACCTGGAGCCCCCTTACGGAATCGAACCGTAGACCTTCTCCTTACCATGGAGACGCTCTGCCGACTGAGCTAAGGGGGCGTACTTCAGTTGTCTGACCTGGGGTTTCGTGCCTCGCGGCGGCCAGCTCAGGTGGTGCACAGCGGTGATACAGCGTCGAACCTGACTGTATGCCGCAGACCAAGTTACCCGCTCCGGGCGTTGGAGAGCTTACCGCACTCCTACCGTCGTGGCGCCTTCACCTGGAGGCGTCCAACCTGTCCCCCCGCACCGTCCGGGCCTACACCGACGACGGGGGGGGCATTGCTGGCCGCCTTCCTAGCCACCTAGTAGGGGTATGCCAACAGCCATCCTGAGCATCCGCCGTGAGCACGGCAGAATCGTGCTGCCAGGCGTTCTCAAGGTGTGCCTATCACGACAGGGCTGGACACCACAGGGCCGCTGCGCTGCATAGAACCGCCGCTGCGGAGGAGGCCGCCAAAGCTTGGCGCGGGCATGCGTACTCGCGCCATTGACGCAGCGGACCGCATGCAGCAAAACCACGACATGGTGTCGGGGAACCTTGATGGCCGAAGGGAGAGGTAGCACGAGTTCGCGCTGGTGGCTGGCCACCTTGCTGATCCGCGCCAACAGGGCAGACTGCACACAGGGACCCTGGACCGGGAGGTTGGCGTGGGGGCTGTTGCCTTGGTACTCCGTGTGCGGCTGCGGCTGCACTGGAGGTCCTGGCTGGCCCTGGCCCTGCTGGTCGCGCTGGTGGGCGGGTTCGTGATGGCTGCGGCGGTGACCGCCCGGCGGACCGCAGCTGCCTTGCCTGGTTTCGTCGCCCGGCACGGTTACGACGCACTGGTCTACAGCAGCCACCCGCTGCCGGGACTGGCCCGCATTCCCCAGGTGGCGCGGGTGACACCAGTTCTTATGCCGTTCAGCTTCGCCGACCACTGCGTGTCCTGCAGCAAGCAGTTTGGTCCTAGCGCCAGCGTTCAGGTCTCCGAAGTCCCGCCGGCCAGCCTGCCCCGGGTGGGCAAACTGTTGTCGGGGCGGATGCCGGACCAGTCCAACCCTGATGAGGTGCTGGCCTCCTACACGCTGGCCAGGGATAACGGCGTGCACATCGGCTCGCTGATCCGGCTCCTGACGCCGACCCCGGCGCAGGTGCAGCTGGCGCAGAAGGTAGGCCGGACCCACGTCAACATCGCGGCTGTCCCGCGGCGCAGCCTGCGGGTGGTGGGCCTGGTGGTGGCCGAGGATGAGTTCCACTCCGGGCAGGGAAGCCGCTACGACCTGTTCACGACCAGGGCGTACGCGGCGGCGGTGAATCCCCGTTCACTGGTGTGGCCGTCCTACTATGTGCAGCTCCGGCGCGGCGCGGCCGACCTGCCCGCGTTCGAAAGCCAGCTCCGCCCGCTGGGCTCGAACGGTGCCGACGACCTGGATCTCGACGCCGCTGGGGTGGAGGGCTCGATCAGGCCGCAGGCGGTGGGCTGGTGGGTGCTGGCGGGCCTGGCCGCGCTGGCCGGGCTGGCTGTCCTCGGGCAGGCCGCCGCCCGGCAGTTCGTCACTGAGCAGGATGATCGTCAGGCCCTATCCGCGGTGGGGTTGCGGGCGCGGCAGTTCGTGGCGCTTGGCCTGGCCCGCGCGGCCGTCATCGGCGCGGCTGGCGCGGCCGGGGCCGTGGCGCTGGCCACGCTGCTGTCCCCGCTGACCCCGGTGGGCGAGGCGCGGCTGGCCGCGAGCTCGGCGGGTGCCGTGGTTTTTGATCCGCTGGTCATGGTGATCGGTGCGCTGGCCACGGTGGCCACGGTGGTAGCGCTGTCCGTGTGGCCGGCCGTGCGCGATGCGCGGCTGCTGCGCCGTAGCCGGCCGGAGCCGGTGCCGGTGGCGCTGGTCCGGGCCGTGACCTGGTCCGGTGCGCCGCCGAGCGCGCTGATCGGGGTCCGGTACGCGCTGCAGCGGGGCCGCGGCCGCCGGCCGGTCCCGGTGGGTAGCGCGCTGCTCGGCATGGTGCTGGCGGTCGCCGCGCTGTGCGCGACGGCCGTGTTCGGGGCCAGCCTGACCCGGCTCACATCCACACCCGCGCTGTACGGCGTGCCGTTCCAGGCCGAGTTCAGCTATCAGGGAGGGGGGTCCGTGGACTACGTTACTGGGCCCGTGCTGACCAGCCTGCGCCGCGACCGGGCGATTGACCGGATCACCCTGGCGGCTTTCGCGGTGATCGACGTCAATGGCCATCAGGTCCGCTTGGCCACGGTGACCGCGATCCGCGGCCCGGCGCTGATCTCGGTGGTGGACGGCCGGCTGCCCAGCGGTGACCACGAGATCATGCTGGGCGCTGCGACCATGCGCAGCGTCGGCGCGCAGCCGGGCGGGCTGGTCCGGGTGACCGTGACGGACCCGGAAGGTGCCCGGCACCAGGCTCAGTTCCGCGTGGTTGGCCGCGCATCTTTCGCGCCGGGCTTCTACACCGGCGGGCTGGGCACCGGGGCCGCGATGACCCTCAGCGCGCTGACGGACCTGCAATGCCCGCCCGGCGCTGACATGACGGCCTGCCAGCGCAACGTGCAGCGGGGCACCATCTATCATGTGCTGGCCCGCGCGGCTCCGGGGCCAGCCGCGGCTGCGGCGCTGGCCCGGCACGTCAGCAAATACCGTTCGTTCGTGGTCTCAGGCCAGCAGGAGCCGGCCGAACTGGTCAACTTCGGTGAGTCGGTGAACTTCCCGCTGCTGTTCGGCGGGCTGCTGGCGCTGTTCGGGGCGGCGACGATGGTGCACCTGCTGCTGGTCAGCGTTTCCCGCAGGCGCGCCGAGGCTGGCTTGCTGAAGGTGCTCGGGTTCGTCCGGTATCAGGTCGCGGCCGTAGTCAGCTGGCAGGCCACCGCGGTGGCCCTGGTCGGGATCGTGGCCGGGGTGCCGCTGGGGATCGCGGCCGGCAGAGTGGTCTGGCGGGTGTTCGCCACGAACTTCGGGATGGTGCCGCTAACGGTGGTGGAGGCGCTGCCTGTGGCCGCGCTCGCCTTCGGGGTGCTCGCCGCCGCCAACGTTCTCGCCTTTTTCCCCGCACTGCTGGCCGCGCGATCAAGCCCGGCCCAGCTGCTGCGAGCCGAGTGAGGACATCCGCATATCGTCCAGCGCCTGCCTGAACAATGCTTGTATGGACGCGCAATCGCGGCTACAGGATGACCACTTGCGGGCGGTGCCAACAGCTGCCGATACCCAGCGACGGATGCAGAACCCTGGGTGACCACCTACTGCTGAAGGTTCCAAACGGGGTCGCTATAGCTCATAGCCATAAGCTAGGTTCAACAAGCTGGCTACGGCCCCCCGAGGGCCCGCCGAGGTGCAGCACGAGGTGTAGCAATAGAGCGTCTAATTACGCGCACAGCGCTCGACTGCCATCTGCGTTTACACAGGTGAGCACAGCGTTTCGAACGGAATACTTACCATGGAGACGCTCTGCCGACTGAACTAAGGGGGCCTGTGTAGGTACACGTCATGCCGCGCCCCTACCGGAGCGACTCTCCCGGACTATGCATGTACAACAGCCCGCACTGAGCGGAGCTTGCTCTTGGTCCGTATAGTAGCTGAGCTCATTTGCGCAGAAATTTATTCAGATTCCTCATGCTCACCGCATCGATTGCATACATGAATCGACGTATCTCGATATTGGCTTAGCCGCCAGTCACCCCAGTCGTGAAATGTCCTACGAGAATTCACCTCATAATAGCCACAACGTCGGCATGTCATTACTTGCTGGCACTTGCCGTAGTTCTCTTGTAGCCCACGCGCTGCCGCCGCCATGAGCTGCATGCCGAGACCATCTGCGTCTGACGGATCACCCATAACATCGAGGGTATAACGCCATTCTAGGTTGTGTCTAGTTTCATAATCGATGCTATCGCATCGCCCACACTCACGAATACTGTCACAGCTCTTCTGGTTGTCCGGGCGTTCCCATTCCCATTCGCCCCATCTATGACGGACCCTGGTGCTGGCGGTACTGCAGTTTGTACATCGCCTTGACTGATCACATTCCCCAGAGCGGTCGTAATCCCATTCCCCCGTATGGGAGCCCACCTTACAGCGCATATCCTGGAAGCGCCCCATAATGCCCCCCATGGATTGTAGGTAACTTTACTGCGTACGCTGACCGCAGGCAATGCCGAGACGGATACCTTGACTAAGCGACCGACCGAGTTCGAACTGGGGGAAGCTGCGATCAGCACACGTCATTGATCACGCCGAACGCGCGTTGCCGAGCGGTCTAACGATCTAGTGATTAAGGTTAGAACAATACTTAGCGTACTGCAATAGCATAGACATGATCATTAGGGCCCCGGGGGCATGATGGTCGATCTTGTCGAGGTGGGACTGCTGCAGAGGCGGCAACGCCATCAGACCTACCTCGACAAGATCGGATAGTTCCACCCACAGACGAGAAATAGAAGAAACGTCCGTTTTGTGCTTAAATCGGTGACGGCCGAATGGTGCGCACCGTCCACGGGCCAACGCCGCCTACGAACATGTCTGCGATGGCCTGCCGCGCCTGCCCGTCGATGATCGCCACTGCCGCGTGCGCTGATCTCGGCCTTGACGACCATTGAGCTTCCCCCCGCAGCACGGACACCTGATCTGAGGTGACCTCTGGTCACCAGGAAGGATGTCCTGATGCCTGCACCACACCCTCCCGAGTTCCGGCAGCGTGCTGTCGAGCTTGCCCGCCAGGGCACCACACCCGTTTCAAGATCGCGGAGGATCGGGGGATCAGCGATTCGTGCCTGCGGAACTGCCAGGACGACGCCGATGAGAATGGCGGCGGTGACCGTCTGGCCATTGCAGATAGGAAAGCGCTGGCGGGGCTGCGGCGCCGTAACCGGCAGCTGGAACTGGAGAACGACATCCTGCGGCGGGCCGACGGTGGCCATGGCGCCCAAGAGATCGAAGGCCTCCGCTGCTCGTGAGCGAGGCCAACCCGCACGTGACTGCCATCGCACCCCTAGGCGAACGGCTGCAGGCCGGCGAGTCTGGCCAAGGTGGGAAAGCGTTCGATGGCCGTCCAGAGCGCCAGGGTCAGCACCGCGATGGCGAAGGCGGTGATTTCGGAGACCATGTTGCGGGTCCGGCCGAATGGCTGGGTGAACGTCGAGACGCCGACGACGGCGAGGGCAACGGATGCGGCTGCCCAGTTCAGCTGGCCCAGCACCCGCCCATTATCTCTCACCGGCACAGCCCGTTACCTCTTGCGAGCAGGATGATAGCCACCAGGGGCAGCCTCGTTCATGAGCTGCTTCCTTTCCCCAGCCGCAGGGTCCAGACAGCCAGTCAGATCAACGGTAGGGGGCAGACAGCGAGGGCGCATCAACACGGTGGGTGGGACCTGCGGTATGAGACTTCCGCCGCTTCTCGTACCGGTCACCTGATCAGTTCATACCGCTGCCAGGCCGAACCCAGCCAGCGAGCCGATGACAGTCCACCGGCCCGGGACGAGGCTTGTCCCATGGCGCTCCACAGCGTGAATCATGGCCCTGGCCGCCACGGAACTGACCAGCAGTCAGACAGCAGGCCCTGGTCACGAATGGAGAAGTGAGCCGTTATGTCTACGATCACCATCCCGAGGCCCGAAGTCACGACCGAAGAGATCAGCGAGGTGCTCCGCCGGGGGCTTGGGCCTAGGTACAACGTCCTGCCGGGGAAAGGGATGAATTGGAGCCCCGCCGGCAACCCGCGGGCGCATCTGCCCGACAAGATCGTGATCGGTACCGGCTCAACCCGGCTGTCCGCGCCCAGGTGACAGTCTCCCGGGATTCCGGCCAGACCGACCTGCACGTGGTCGCCGGTGGCATCACCCTGCCGGTAAGGCTCACCAATAGGCTCTGGGATCGCCGGGAAAGTCCGCCGGGTCCGACAGGCTGCGCCCAGTCTCCGTTGAGGGAGCACCAGGTTCGAGTGCCGGTCGTCCGGCATGCATTTGCCTGCCGGGGACTTCCCGGCAGGACACACGGCAGGAGGCTTCGCCATGGACCAGCCCAACGGCTCCGCCGTCCCCACCCCTGAGGCTGCCGCCGTGGTGGACTCGCCGGCTGCGCAGGTGCCGGTTTCCCCCTCCGATCGCGTGCCGGTCCTGGCGTGGGTAATCGCTGCGGTGTTCGTAGCGGTTGAGCTGGCTGTCAGCGGCCGGTACGGCTTCCTGCAAGACGAGCTGTACTTCATCGTGGCCGGGCATCACCTCGCCTTCGGCTACGTCGATCAGCCACCGCTCGCCCCGCTGCTCACCCGGATCACTGACCTACTGGGGGTCAGCCCGACGGCGATCCGCATCGTCCCGGCGCTGGCCGGCGGAGCGATCGTGATCATGACGGCGAGGCTCGCGGCCCTGCTCGGCGCGGGCCGGTTCGGCCGGGTGCTCGCCGCCCTCATCACGGCGTGCGCTCCGGTCCTCCTGGGCGCCGTGCACATCGGCAACACCACGCCGATGGACCTGCTCGCCTGGACAGCGATCCTGCTGTGCGTCAGCACTGCCCTGCTGCGGCACCGACCGCGCTGGTGGCTCGCTGCGGGCGTCGTGGCAGGCCTCGGGCTCGAGGCCGACAACCTGGTCGTGTTGCTGCTGATCTGCTTCACTCTTGGCCTCCTCGTCTCAATGCAGCGCGCTGTGCTGCGGACAAGATGGCCATGGCTCGGCGCCGGTATTGCGGCGGTGATCTGGGCGCCGAACCTCATCTGGCAGGCCACACACGGGTGGCCGCAGCTGGCCATGTCCGCCGCGCTGCACCGGCAGAACACCTCCCCAGCCGACTACGCTGGCGCGCTGCCCGCCCAGCTCCTTTACCTGGGCCTGCTGGTGGCACCGCTGATAGTCGCGGGCTTCGTAGTCCTCTGGCGGACCCCTGAACTGCGGTTCCTTGCCGTCACCGCCACCCTCGTCCTCGTTTATGTGCTGGCCTGGGTCCCGGGCAAGGTGTACTACGCCGACGGAGTGGCACTGGCGGTGCTGGCCGCGGGCGCCTCAGCGGCCGAGCGCTGGATCGGCCGCGCACACCGGCCACGGGTGCGGCGAGGGCTGGTGGTAGGCGCATCCCTGGTCGGCGTGGCGGTGGCCCTGCCGAGCCTGCTGCCCATACTCCCGGTCAGTGAGGTGCACGGCCTGCCAGTCTCTTCTCAGCAGAGTTCCCTCGGGGACACAATCGGCTGGCCACAGCTGACCAGTGCGGTCACGGCGCAGGCCACGGCCCTGACTCGGGCGGGCCAGCCGCCCACCTCGATCTTCACGGGGTACTACGCCGAAGCCGGCGCGCTGGACGTCCTGGGCTCGGCCGGCCATCTGCCGCCCGTGCTGTCCGGCCACAATGCCTACTGGATGTGGGGTCCCGGCCGGGCCTCGGACCGCACCGTGCTCGTGGTCGACGCGCTCGGCCAACTGCGGCCGTACTTCGCCAGCTGCCGCTCGCTCGCCACCTACTATGCCCCGTACCACGTGAACAACGACTGGACTGACCTGCAGATCGGCGTCTGCACCGGGCCGCACGCCGACTGGCGCACGCTGTGGCCGCACTTGAAGCACTACGGCTGACCGCAGGCTGGGATCGCCGCAGCACGGCGCCTGGCAACGTGGGACCGCTTAAACCGGCACATCCGCGCCTGCTGAGTGTCCACGTCCGCCGCCGGGGACCAGAACTCATCCAGCCTCGACGGCCCTGAAGGCGGCCAGCACCATCGGCCAGGCGGCTGAGCGCGGATCTATCCCAGCAAAATGGTTGAATCCTGGCAATTCCGTCAATAGCGTGTCGTCCCCGGCGGCGCGCGCCCGGGCGGCATAGGAACGGCTCATCTCGCACGGCACCTGGACATCGGCAGTGCCATGGACAATTCGTACCGAAACTCCCAGCGGAACCAAGCGGGCCGGATCGGCCGCGGCGTAGCGTTGCGGATGCTGCTCGGGCCCGCCCCCGAGCAGATCATCGGCCGCCCCGCGACTCAGCCCCTGGCGATGACAGGCCTCCAGATCGCAGACCGGGGCGAGCGCCACCACCCCGCCGATCCGCGGTGACGTGCCCTCGTCCACGTGCCAGGGCAGGTCAGGCGGGAGCAGGCGCCGGCCCGCGGCCCAGAGGGCCAGATGGCCGCCTGCGGAATGCCCGGCGAGCAGCACCCGCCCCGGCACGCCGGCCTGCGGGGCCACGGATGCCACCAGGCCGGGAAGCCTGTCCACAGCGGCCGCCACGTCGTCGAAAGTCCCTGGCCAGCCACCCCCGCCGCCGACCCGGCGGAACTCCGGCACACACACCGGGTAACCCTCTGCCGCGAGGGCGGCAGCCATCGGCCCGAGGTGCGCCCGGTCGAAGGCCGCCCGCCAAAACCCCCCATGCAACAGCACGATAAGTGGCCGCCCACTCACGTCGAACGTCCCGCCGGGTCCTCCCCCGCTCGGCAGCCGCAGGTCTGCGATGTTGTCAGGACCGGGGCCGTACCTGACCGTCCGGTTCGGCGGCGGCGCTGGCCTGGTGAGAATTTCAAGCGGATCCATGGCTTCCACTTCGGTACTTTTCGGCACGGAATGCCGTTTGGGCAACCCCGATTCCGGTCCGCAACCGGCGGAGGTGTCGAATAGGTGTGGCAGGGAATGATCCACGCGCACGGGCGAAGCGTTCCATAAGGCATGACGACACGCGAGATCCCGGACGGGATGACCATGACGACGAAGGCGCCATCATGACAGCGCGGCGGGTCGGTACATCGGCACTGAGCATGTTCGCGGGAGTATCGCTTATCTCTGCCGGGGTGGTCAGCGCGCTCCTGGCCGGGACGCACCCGACCGACTTCGTGCGCACCACCGCCGCGACGAGCACGTGCGGGCAGCACCCGGCGACTTCGGTGACGACCTCCGCGGCGATCAAGGCCGCGAACGCGCAACTGCAGGCCGACTCCGCGTCGGCCAGGCTGCTGACCGCCGACGCAACGGCCACCGCCACCAGCACGCCGAGCCCGGGCGGCCCGATCGACCCGACGACTGCCGCGGCCACCGCCACCGCTAGCGCAAGCAGCACGCCCCCGCCGACTGACCCGGCCACCCCAACCCCGTCCACCACACCGACCAGCACCCCGAGCGCAACGCCGACTCCGACGCCAACCCCAACGCCGACCACCAGCGCGGCGGCGGTCCTGCTGTGCGTGAGCGTGCAGGCTGTCACCACGACGGGGGTGGCGCCCGCCGGGACCGCCAGCTACGCGATATGGATCTGGCCTGCTGGCGGCGCAGCCACGGGCATCAAGGTCACCGCCAGCGCCAAGGTCAGCGCGGCTGTGACGCCGAAGTTCTCGGTCTGCCCCGGAGCCAGCGGGGCCACCTGCACCGTGGGGACCCTGGCCAGTGGCCAGGCGGACGAACTGCTGGCCAAGGTGACTGTGCCGAAGACCGCGAAAGCGGGCCAGCACATCACCCTCACGGCCAATGCGAAGGGAACAAGCGTTACCTCAGCAACACCTGCCTCCGCCAGCATCCTGATTGCCGTGAAGGCAGCCGCGACGCCGACGACCACGCCGACGACCTCCGGATCAGCGGGTGTCGGGGCGACGCTGCCCGGTGGCATTCCGCCGCTGACGCCGGTTGGTGTGGCCGCGTCTGCTTTGCTGCCCACCCTGCCCGCGGCGACCGACCCTGGGGTGCTCTTCCCAACGGTGGCGCCGACCGCGACCCCGAGCGTCACCGCAGGAACCCTGCCGAATGCTCGCGGGGTGCGGGTAACGAACGCCTCAGACTCTTTCCCGCTCGGCACGCGGCTGGTCGGCGGGCAGGTTCTCGGCCTGGCCGTGCTGGCTGCCGCGCTCGTCATCGCGATCGCCCGGCTCTCGCTGCGCGAACCGCACACGCAAGCCAAAGACGACCGCACACCCTGACAGCGCACAGCGCGCCATGACAGCGCACAGCACACCTTGATGACGCGCCGCGCATCCTGACATCGCGCAGGGCGCTTTACATTGGGCGGCGCGCTCGGGCACAGCCCGCTGGGCTCGCCCAGCCCGAGCTGGCTACTTGCCCGCTGGGCTCGCCCGGGACCGAGTTGGCTACTTAACCACGTGCTCCACGCTGGGACGGATGGCGCGCATCTGCGCGGCCAGTTGGGAAACGTTCATGGCCGGTGAGGCGACCAGGCCGAAGGTGTCGTTGTCAGCCCATGTGCACAGGGCCACGCTGCCCTGCACGCTGGCTTGTGCCTTGACACAAGCCGCCTGCCCGCCCAGCGAGCCCGCGCTGGTCACCTGGGCGTCCTTGGACTGGCTGGCAAAACTCGAGATGAAATCGCCCGCCGAGGTACCCGACAGGTTGCCGCCAATAAAGAGCATGATCTGGGGGGTCTTGCCGTCAGTCCCGCCCGCGCTGTTCTCGTACACCGCGTAGACCACGTGCCGGGCCTGGCCCGCGCTCCTCGCGATCACCTGCCGCTGCAGTTGCTTGGCGCCCATCTTCTGCTCAAGTTGCGGCCGCCGCACATAGTCACCGAGCTTGGCCGGAGTCACCAGGACATGTGCCGGGCCGTTGCTGCCAAATACGCCCGACGCCAGCACGGCCGCAACTCCGCCAAGGGTGGCCGCGACCCCTACCGCGATCCAGCGGACCCGCCTGGACCGGCGCCGACCTGACCGGCGTGCCCGCCGGCGGCCAGGTTCCGACGGACGACGCTGCGTGGGCCCAGGCCCCACGGAGCGCTCCCGGCCGGCAACAGCCTCCGCAAGACGTCCCCGCCCAGGAACAGGCTCCGGAGCACCGCCACGGCCCGCGACCGCCTCAGGAACACCGCCACGCTCGGGAACAGCAGCACGACCCGGAACAGCAGCACGACCCGGAACAGGCTCGGCAGCACTGCCCCGGCCCGGGGCCTGCCCCGGGGGAGGGAAACGGCGGCGCCCGGAAACAGCTGCCGGAGCCCCGCCCCCTCCGGGAGCAGGTACCGGAACCCCGTGCCGCCCAGCAACAGTTCCCGGAGCACCGTCACGGCCCGCGACCGCCCCAGGAACACCGCCCCGCTCGGGAACAGCAGCACGACCCGGAACAGCAGCACGACCCGGAACAGCAGCACGACCCGGAACAGGCTCGGCAGCACTGCCCCGGCCCGGGGCCTGCCCCGGGGGAGGGAAACGACGCCGCCCGGGAACAGGCACCGGAGCCCCGTCCGGCCCGGGAGCGGGTACTGGAGCCCCGCCCCGCCCAGCAACTGGCTCAGCAAGGCGACGCCGTCCCGGTACGGGCTCCGGAGCACCGCCACGGCCCGGGACAAACTCAGGAGCACCGCCACGGCCGGGGGCGGGCTGAGGAACACCACCGCGCCCAGGAACCTGCTCGGGGAGGGGATAACGGCGACGACCCGTTACCGGCTCCGGCGCGGCTCCCGCGCCAACCCCCGGCTCGGAAAGGCCACGCCGCCCAGAGACCGGCTCCGGCGAGGCTCCCCCGACCGGCCCTGGCTCGGGATAGCGGCGACGCCCGGGGGCAGGCTCCGGCGAGGCTCCCCCGCCAACCCCCGGCTCGGAAAGACCACGCCGCCCAGGGACCGGCTCTGCGGAGCCTCCCTTCGCACGCGCGCCTTCGGGACGCTGAGCCGGGCCGGGGATGCGTTCAGGATCATTACCCCAAGGTGGCCGGTCGGGACGCGATGCGGGGGGATATCCGGGGCCAGGCTCAGCGGGGTAGGAGTCCGGAGGGCGCGACCGCCTCAGATCCTGGGGCTCCCGCGGACGGCCGTCGCTCATGCTGCCCCTCACGGTCCTGCCGAGTGGAAATCACTTCATCATGGGGCATGGCAGCACTGTCCGCCACCGGGTCCGCAGCCCTCACCGTCGCAGCCCTTACCGTCGCGGACCGCGGCGATCCAGACATGGGCTATCCGGACTGGATACCGTCGGGCGGCCCCAGCCGTGCACGTTCAGCACGGGCCGCTGAATCCGTGCTGGCGCCGGTGATTCCCTCCGGTACCTTGATTCGCCGCCGGCTGCCCGCCAGTCTGCCCGGGCGCACCGCGACAGCAGGGGTTTCCGCCGGCCGGTGCCCGGACATATCTTCACAACGGCTCCCCCCAGCGTGATCTCCCCTGCGCGGGCGGCGGCATCGCAGGCGGACCGAACTCCCCCTTGACGCAGCCTGCCAGAAGCCTACGATGTCAGTATCCTGACGACGGTATACAATCTTAGGAAGTGGGACGTGTATCACGAGCTCACTGTCTGGTCCCGCGGGATCATCATGGACAAGGAGGCGCGTGACGTCTCCTCGTGCATCGCCGCCGCCGCACGCGCCCTTGGCCTCTACGCCGATAACGTCAGCGACTACATAGACGACCCGGACCGGACCAACTGCCTGGTGCGCCGGTACGCACGGTTCGGCGATTCGCCGATCGTGGACCGCTTCGTGTACGAGAACCCCCATCCCGACTGGGTGGTGCTCGTGGAAGAGACGATCATCAAGGCGGTCAACTTCCTGCGCGGCACGCCGGACGGCTCTGGGGTGCTGGTCATCAACTCGGCCCGCGAGCCGGAGTACCTGCTCAAGTTCCTGCCCGCCGCCATGCAGGCCAAGCTGGCCAAGTTTGTGGTGGTAGACGCGGTCGGCCTGGCCGAGCAGCGCGGCAGCAGTCCCTGGATGTTCGTCCGGGACCTCGGTGAACTCGCCTACGACCGGATGTCCACCGAGGGCGCTGAGGAACGCCTCGCCATCGGCATGGGCATTGCCGCCCCGCTGATCGGCGCGCTCGTCGCCGCCTCGGGCGGGCTTCCGGTGGACGACGTCGCCAGCCAGGTCGCGGATCGCGACGCCATGATGCGCGGGGTCGAGCGGCACACGGTGATCGAGTTCCCGCGCCCGGCCCCCTCCGGCGGCCCGGCCACGCCCGCTCCCGCCGTCCACGCCGCGTCCGCCGGCTGATCACCCGCAGCGAGGAGGCTCCATGTCCGTACGCGGCACCCGGGTTCCTGCGCATTTGCAGTTGCCTATCGCCGGAGTGACGCCGCCGCCGACCGAGAAGGATGGCCAGCGGCTCTTCCCCACCGGAAACTTCCGCTCCTTCCGGCCGGTCTACAAAGACAAGACGCCACCGTGCAACAACGCCTGCCCCACCGGCGAGCAGATCCAGAAGTACCTGGACTACGTGAAGCACGAGCGCTACCTCGACGGCTACCTGACGATCATGGAAGACAACCCGATGCCGTCGGTCACCGGCCGGGTCTGCTACCACCCGTGCGAGACCGCGTGCAACCGGGCCGCGCACGACGAGCCGATCGGGATCCGCTCCGTGGAGCGCTTCCTGGGTGACTACGGGCTGGCCCTGGCGGAGGACCCGATCGCCGGAACCCTGCCCGCGCTGAACGGCACCACAGTGGCGATCGTCGGATCCGGGCCGGCCGGCCTGGCCTGCGCGTATCACCTGCGGCGGCGCGGCTACTCCAGCGTCATCTTCGAAGCGCTGGACAAGCCAGGCGGCATGCTCCGGGCCGGTATCCCGCACTGGCACCTGCCCGAGGAGATCCTCGACGCGGAGATCGCCAAGCTGCTCGGCTTCGGCGGCATCGAGATCCGCTGCGGCGTCCGGGCCGGCCAGGACATCAGCTGGGATGAACTGCGCAGCTACCCCGCGACCTTCCTGGCTCTCGGGCAGGACGTGGGCAGGCGGCTCCCGGTCGAGGGAATCCAGGCCCGCGGTGTCACCGGCGCCCTGGAGTTCCTCCGTGAGGCCGGCCTCGGCCGCCCGGTGCAAATCGGCCGCCAGGTGCTGGTGATCGGCGGCGGCAACACGGCCTCCGACGCCGCCCGCAGCGCCATCCGGCTCGGCGGCGGCGAGGCCGTCATCGTCTCGCTGGAGTCCGAGGATGAGCTGCCGATTGTCCCCGAGGACCTGGAGCAGGCCAGGGACGAGGGAGTTGCCTTCGCGCCGCACACCTCCCTCACGAAGGTCCTGTCCTCCGCCGGCCATGTCACCGGGGCTGTGGTCTGTGACGCCAGGCTCAAGAAGGATGCCAGCGGCGCGGTACATCCCGAACTGGTGCCCGGCACCGAGCGCGAGGTCAGCTGCGACACGATCTTGGTTGCCATCGGCCAGATCCAGCAGCTCGAGTGGCTGCCCGAGCACCTGGGCGACCATGGGGTCATCACCGCGGACGAGCACGGCCGGGTCGAGGGCAACGTCTTCGTCGGCGGCGACGTGATGCGCGGCCCGTCGATGGTGGTGGACGCGCTCGGCGACGGCAGGCGGGCCGCCCGTGACATCGACCGGCTGCTCACCGCGCAGGAATTCCAGTCCGACCCGCCGGTCGAGATCATGCCGTACGAGGGCCTGAACTCCGCCTACTTCAGGCACGCACCGCGCGTCGAGGCCCCCCTCTTCCCCGCCGCTGAGCGCCGCCGCAGCCAGCGGGTCGAGGTCACCCTGGCCTACAGCCGCGAGCAGGCGATCGCCGAGGCTGACCGGTGCATGAGCTGCGGGGTCTGCAACGGCTGCGACAACTGCTACATCGTCTGCCCCGATGTCAGCGTCATGCGCGACGCCCGGGAGAACGGCCACTACTCGATCCGCACGACGTACTGCAAGGGCTGCCTGGTCTGCGTGCAGGAATGCCCGACCGGCTGCCTGGAGAAGGTGCCGGAGATGGACTTCGACGACCCGGCGGAGGTGACCCGGATGGAGACCGCGTTCGCGCCCTACGACGGCGCGCACGCCGAGCAGTCGGCGTTCACCAGGCACCTGATCGAGGAAACCATCGCCGAGTACGACGCCACCCGGCGGCAGGCCGCCGCGGCCAACGGAAAGAGCACAACCCATCCGAACGGAGATTCCGGGGTGAGCCAATGACCACCGTCCATGTGGAGGGCGCCTGGTCCGAGCAACCTGCTTACGGTCCGGGTCTGCGGACCCCCGAGGGGGAGCGGCGGCTGGCCGAACTGGCCGGCACGCGCAAGCGGCTGAATGGCTGTGCGGCGGCGGCCTACGCCGCCCTGTACGCCAACGTCGATGTGATCACGGCGTACCCGATCCGGCCGTATACCGCGATCATGATGAACCTCGCTCAGTTCATCGCGGATGGCATCCTCGATGCCGAGTACATGACCGCGGACGGCGAGCACTCCCAGCTGTCGGCGGCGTTCGGCGCGGGATCGTGCGGGGCGCGGGCCTTCACCGGCTCTTCCGGTGTCGGGGTGACGTATGGCTACGAGATGTACTCGATCATCTCGGGTGCGCGCATCCCCATCCAGATGGCGATCGCCGACCGCACCCTCGACCCGCCCGGCGACTTCGGCTCGGAGCACACCGACGCGCTGTGCACCCGCGACATGGGCTGGCTGATGGGCTGGGCGGCGACCCCGCAGGAGGTGTTCGACAAGACCCTCATCGCCTACGCCATCGGCGAGGACCCGCGGGTGCTGCTGCCGCAGATGGTGGTGCAGGACGGATACTTCGTCTCGCACATCTCCGGCGAGGTCGAGATGCCGTCGGCGGCGCAGGTGGACGGCTACCTGCCGCCGTACCGGCTGCCGTTCCCGCTCGACCCGCGGCAGCCGCTCTCGCACGGCCCGCAGATCCACCCTTCCCAGGGGCCGCCGCTCCAGCTGGAACGGGCCCGTGCGATGGAGGACGCCATCCCGGTCATCCGGGCGAAGACCGACGAGTTCGGCGCGGCGTTCGGCCGGCATTATGCGCACTTCGTCGAGGAGTACCTGCTGGAGGACGCCGAGATCGCGATCGTGATTTCGGGCGGCCACTCGGTCACCTGCCGCGCCGCCATCAACCGGCTCCGTGAGCGGGGAGTGAAGATCGGGATGGCCCGGCTGATGTGGATCCGGCCGTTCCCCAGCGAGGACCTGCGGGCGGCACTGCAGGGTGTCAAGGCCGTGGGCGTGGTGGAGACCAACCTCGGCCTGGGCGGCTCAACGTACGGCGGCATCCTCGCGCCGGACGTCACCACCGCCCTGTACCACGCGCAGAATCGCCCGCTGGTGACGTCGTTCATGGCCGGGCTCGGCGGCGAGACCGTGCCAACCGCCGAGTTCGAGTGGATGGCGGGCAAGCTCACCCAGGCTGTCGAGCGGGGCGCCGTCGAGAAGCCCGCGCACTGGGTGGGATTCGAGGACTGATGAATTCACGAGCGCAAGGAGCACGCTGATGGCCATCGAGGTCACCCGCCAGTACCTCCCGCTGCTGGAGGAGGAAGGCCGCGGCGCGGCGACGGACGACACCGCCGGCCGCGACCGCCACTACCTGCCCGACATGGCCGAGGAGGACCCCTACCAGGCCGGCCACCGGACCTGCGCGGGGTGCGGGCCGGCCATCGAGTACCGGTGGGTGCTCAAGGCGGCTGGCCAGGACACGATCGTGGCCGGTCCCACCGGCTGCATGTACGTGGCGAACTCGACCTATCTGTGCACCCCGTACACCGTGCCCTGGGCGCACACGCCGATCGCCAGCGGCGGCTCGTTCACCGCCGGCGTGGCCGCCGGGTACGAGGCGATGATCCGCAAAGGCCGCCACCCCGGTCCGTACCCGAACATCATCGTGATGGCCGGCGACGGCAGTGCCGCTGACATCGGGCTCGGCTCGATCTCCGGCGCGCTGTACCGCAACCACGACGCGCTGTTCATCTGCTACGACAACGAGTGCTACGCCAACACCGGCATCCAGGTCTCACCGACCACGCCGTACGCGGGGCTGACCACGTTCACGCCATTCGGCAAGGCGAACCCCGCGGGCAAGCAACTGCCGCCGAAGAACCTGGCCCGGATGATGGCCGAGGGGCACCCGCACTGCTATGTGGCGACGACCACAGTCGGTTACCCGGTCGATCTGATGAACAAGACCCGCAAGGGCCTCAACCTGCGCGGAGCGGCGTTCATGCACTGCTACACGCCGTGCCAGAAGGGCTGGGTCTACCAGACCTCGATGACGGTCGAACTTGGCCGCCGGGTGGTGGAGGCCGGGCTGTTCCCCGTATGGGAGTACGACCCGGAGACCCGGGAGTACCGCTACTTCCACCCGCCGGTGCAGCGCCCGGTCATCGACTACCTGGCCATGCAGGGCCGGTTCGGGCACATGCAGCCCGAGCACATCGCCGCGACGCAGGCGGCCGCCAACCGGAACTGGCAGGACATCGGCATGGACGTGCCCGCCGAGCTGCGCGCGGGCGAGGATCCGGAGCGGCATGCCCGGCTCAAGGATGAGAGCTATTCCATGCCGCTGAACAGGGGGGTCGGTGCCTGAGGTCCGACGCAGCATCGCCGTGTACCTGGCGGGGTTCCGTGGGTCGCTCCCCTGCGCCTGCACCGCCGGCCAGCAGAAGGATTGTGATGCCCGCGCAATGGCAGATCAGCTTCGACCACGGTCACCAGCAGCGTTACCTGCCTGACCGGCATGCCGTGCTGACCTACGTGCTGGCCATCGGGCCCAAGGCGGCCAGTCAGCGGTTCGAGGTGTTCGCCGAGACGGCCGCCGCCCGGCTGGCCGATGGCTCGCCAGGCGGGCGTGCCTTCGCGCTCGTCGAGGTGATCGACCTGGCCCGGCCGGGCGAGCGGGAACGGCTATCCGCGGAACTCGCCGCCCTCGGTCCCCCTGGGACGCCGGCAGCGCTCTCCGCGGCTGCGCCGCCCATTGCAGCCGCACAGCCCACGCCGCCCTCGGCCGCCGGGCCGGCCCGGCGGCAGGAGGCTGGCCATGAGTGAACCCAACGGCCAGGTCACGCCGGGCCCCGGCGCCAAGATCATCCCGTTGATGCCAGGCGTGGCCCGGCCTACCGGGGGGCGGCGCGAACTGCTCCGCGGGGCGGTCATCCAGGTGGTCAGCCACCTGGTGATCGAGAACGTGCCTCCCGCGCAGCGCTCGCCGCTCTTCGACCAGGCAGCTGAACTGCTCGACGAGGCCGGCTGGGGCCTCGATGAGCTCTACGCGGCAGCAAGCCAGGGACCGCAGCAGACCGCCCTCTTCCAGGCTCTCGGATTGGAGACCTGAGGACCAAAGGCGCAGCGGCCTGCGGCCCCGGATCTGGAGGCAGACATGGCGGATCGACGGAGATCCCGCCGCCACCGATCACAGCATGGCCCGGCGGCGGGAACCTGGGGGTCGCGCGGGCCGCCGCCGCCGCCAGGACCAAGGGCGCCGCGCGGATCGCTATCAGAAACCAGCGCGACGCCCCTGCCCTTAACCCGGCTGGGACCTGGGGTGCAATCCCGGGCCCGATGCAGCCGAGATCGATACCAACCTCCGCGGGAGTCCCTTTCATTCCAGCGGGACCACCCCCACGCACAGCAGCCGGCCTGGCGTCCGCCGGGCCGGCCACACGAGCCAACAGCGTCTCGTATGAGAGGTATCGGTGGCGACCCATGGGCGCAACAACCGAAGAACACGGAACCTACCAACTCATCACCAACGAGACCGGCCGGGTATTCCGCGTCGGTGAGGAACCAAAGCAGATCCTGGGCTACAGCCGGGGGCTGGTGATCTGGGCCGCCTGGCTGGCCATGTGCCTGGCCGGGCTGCTCGAGTACACCTGGGGCACCGTGGCGGGCTCACTCCAGGCCGCCCACCACTGGAGCATCGGCCAGACATTCTGGGCGTTCTCATTTTTCGTCATTTTCGAATCGTTCATCCAGATCTTCACTGGGGTGCTGCGCAACCGAGGCATCCTCAACGTCCGGTGGGCGACCATCATCGGCGGGGTCATCTGCGGCATTGTCGGCTACGGGCTGCTGGCCACCTCGACCAACATCTGGCAGGCGTACCTCGGGTACGCGGTCCTGGGCGGCATCGGCTCCGGGATGGTCTACTCAAGCGCCATCAACATCGTGGCCAAGTGGTACCCGGAGAAGAAAGGCTGGCGTACCGGCTTCGTGAACGGCGGCTGGGCCTACGGCGCTGTCCCGTTCATCATCGTCATCGGCGGGTTCAGCGGCGCCGCGCTCAACATGACCCCGAACCAGATCAAGAACTACATCCTCATCCAGGGCGCCATCATGACTGTCGGCATCGCCATCGCCGGCTGGTTCATGAAGGACCCGCCGAAGAACTGGTGGCCGAAGGAGATCGGCCCGCTCAACTGGCACAAACACTCGACCCGTGACCTGCAGTCCAATCCGCCCGCGCTGCGGCACTACAACCTGGGCGAGATGTGGCGGACCCCGCAGGCTAAGTGGATAGGGATCCAGTACGCCCTGTTCATCGGCTGCTCCCTGTTCGGAGTGGCGTACTACTACCCGTTCGCCCAGGCGATGCATCTCGGCAGCGTGGCGGCGGTGGCCGGCTTCGCGGGCTTCGCGCTCTGCGATGGCGGCTTCAGGCCGATCTATGGGTACATCTCTGAGTTCATCGGGCGGCGCAGAACCATGGTGTACGCCTACTCAGGCAACGTGATCTTCCAGCTCGCCACCTACTACGCCGGGGCGCACCACAACGCACCCCTGTTCGTCGTGTTCGCGATCATCTCGGGCGGCCTGTCCGGCGCGAACTTCCCGATGACGGCGGCGCTGGTGGCCGACTACTACGGCGAGACCAACAACGCGGTCAACTACGGTTCCATCTACGCCTTCAAGGCGCTCGGTGGCAGCTTCGCCGGTGGCGGGGCCGCCCTGATCATGACGGGCACGCTGTATGGCACGGCGCACTTCCACTGGGCGTCCGGCTTCTTCTTCGGCGCCGCCATCGGCGCCCTGGCCGCGCTGACAGTCGGCTTCCTGTGCAAGCCGCCGACCAAGGAGCAGATGGATCGGGCTGTCGAGGTATCGGCCGAGAAGGAGGTTCAGCCAGCCAGGCCAGCGGTCGCCTAGGCACACGCCCTGGTCCGCAGTTCATGATCGTCTAGCGAAGAGGCCATGATCGTGGTGCGTTGACCGCCGGTCCCGCGGAAGCTGACCGCAGGTACCGCGGGCAATGCACCACGATCATGAAGAAGGGGCGCCGGCCAGCGCACCCCATGGCAGAACGGAGCAGCCGGTGACGTCCCGCTTTCCCTACGAACTGAAGCTGCCGCTGGCCCCGTACCGGTTCGTGTGGCGGGATGAGCCCGCGGTGGACGCGGCGAAGCACACTGGAAGCGGGTGGGCAGAGGAGCGCTACACGCACGCGGACGGCAGTACCACCATCATCCGCGAATACCAGGCGGACGGCTCGTTCCACATCATGTCGGACCGCGGCGAGATCGAGCTGATTGACAACGCCAGCAACCCCTACGCCCCTGACCCGATCAGCATTGTCCGGCTACCCTGACCAATCGGTGGCCGTCAACGCTGGGGTAAATAACTGCTGCCATGCGCCGGCATGGATTGAGCTCACGTGCCCGGGCGGCTGGTAATCCCCTGCAGGATTGATGGATCTGCGCCAACCGCCAGTCACGCCGTGTTAGCTCAGCTGTGATACACCATCTTGGGACTCGCCGGCGCGGCGGCTGCCTGCACGTGGACACTGGTCGCGTGCCCTGCCGCCGCGGGTATTGCCGTCCCTGACAACAGCGATCCGGCTACGCCGAGCGCTAGGACAGCGGGAATAATGATAGCTCGCCCAATGTGCATGATTCCTCCTGGCGATTCCCGAGGCCAGCAGCCCGCTGTACGCTCCACCGGCTCGCACTGCGCACTGCTGTCATGCCATATTCATTCCCGCGATGTAGGCTATTCCATGCACGCCACGGATCTATTATCTGGCATTTAATGAAACAATTTGCTAACGCAAATTTCTAAGGCAATTGTCACTTATCCTTTAAAAGCAATATTCACGCTTCCGTGCGGAGTAATCTTCACATCCCCGTGCACCGCAAGCCCCGCTGCAACTTGCACTGCACGGTGCGGCGAGCTACGCTTCCAGTGACCTATAGCTCGCCGCCGCTCACCGTTGAGACACGGCACCCGGGCCACCGCGAGACCGTTTCCGCAGGTTACGGTCGAGCACTTCCTTGTAGCCGAGGATCGCGCCAGGGCCGTCGCCGGAAACTGCCGTTCGAGCCGGAAGACCGATTTATGCCATGATTTACCTAAATAGCGCCACTTGTTCTGAAAATGTTCGAGTAGTATGATTTGCGTCATGTCCACCGCGACCTTGGCCCACTCGGTAGTCGGTCGCGCCAGCGAGGTATCGCGGCTGGTCAGCGCCATGACAGAGGTGACTGCCGGACGGGGCAGCGCGGTCCTGATCGAGGGCGAGCCGGGAATTGGCAAGTCCGCCCTCGTGCGGGAGGCCTTCGCGGAAGCGGCTGATCTCGGCTGTCAGGTGTTCTGGGGCGCCGGCGATGAACTGGGCCAGGCGCTGCCGCTGCTGCCGCTGCTCGAGGGATTACGGGTCCGCGAGCCGTCCGCGAATCCCCGGCGAGACACGATCGTCCGGCTGCTGCGCGGCGAGTCCACCGCCGCCCGCGGCGAGGACGTGTCGGCTGCGCTGGCCGAGCAGTTGATCGCGCTCGTCGCCGAGCAGTGCACCACAGTGCCGACGATCCTGGTCGTCGACGACCTCCAGTGGGCCGACCAGGCAAGCGTCACCCTGTGGGGACGTCTGGCCAGGTCGGCCCGGCAACTGCCACTGCTGCTGGTCGGCATGATGCGTCCGGTGCCGCAGCGAGACGACCTGCTGGCCCTCCGGCACGCGGTGGGCGTTGCCGCGCGTATCCAGCTCAGCGGGCTCACCGGGACGGCGGTGGCCGACCTGGTGGCGGCCCTGGCCGGCGGCAAGCCTGACGAGGAACTGCTGCGACTCGCCGACGGCGCCGCCGGCAACCCCCTCTACCTGACCGAGCTGGTCGACGCGCTCGCCCGCAGCTCCAGCCTGACCATCACCGACGCGGGAGCCGCCGCGCTGGCGAATGGTCCCGCACCGGGCTCCCTGTCGGCGGCGATAGCGGACCGGCTTGGCTTTGTTGCTGGGTCAGTACGTGAGGTGCTGCGGGCGGCGGCCCTGCTAGGCGTGGACTTTGCCGTGCCGGACCTGGCCACCGTGCTGGGCCGCGGCGTGGTGGACCTGATCCCAGCCATTGACGAGGCACGCGCCGCCGGCGTGCTGGCCGAATCTGGCAACAGCCTGGGGTTTCGGCACCCGATGATCCGGGCGGCGCTGTACGACGAGATGCCGGCGCCGGTCCGGGCCGCCTGGCACCGCGATGCCGGCCGCGCCCTCGCCGAGGGCGGTGCATCGGTGGACCGGGTGGCCCGGCAACTGCTGTCGGCAGTCGGCGGACCCGGCGGCACGACCGAACTAATGGATGAGTGGATGCTGCGCTGGCTGGCCCGCGCCGCGCCGTTGCTGGTCGGCCAGGCACCCCGGGCCGCGGCGGAACTCCTCCGCCAAGCGGTCGCGAGTTCCCCGGCCGGCTCGGCCGAGCACGACAGTCTCGTAAGCCGGCTGGCTGACGCTCTCTACCGAGTGGGCGATGTGGCCGGGGCCGAGCAGGTGGCGGACCGCGCGCTAGTGCATGCTGCCGAGCCCGATTTGCTCGTTGACCTGCACTGGACACTGGCGCAGTGCCGGCTCCGGAACGGCCGGTCCGCGGAATCCCTGGCCACGCTGAACCAGGCGCTGGCCTCCCCTGGGATCTCGGCCCGGCACCGCGCCCGGCTGCTGGTGCTTACCGCACGGACGCACAGCAACCTTGGCCAGGTCGAGACGGCCGGCCGGGTCGCCGCCACCGCACTCACGGCGGCCGCGGAGACGGCCGACGACTGGGCTATCGGCTGGGCGTTGCACGTGCTGACCATCGTGGCCGTGATGCAGGGGCGGATGACTGACGCGCTGCCGCTGTTCGACCGGGCCCTGGCGGTGACCCAGGCTGACCCGGCACTGACCGACCTGCGGCTGCTGCTGCAGATCAACCAGGCCATCACGCTCGGCGACCTCGACCGCTACGAAGACGCGTTCACTGCCGCCCGCCAGGCGCGCGAGCTCGCCGACCGGGCCGGCACCGTGATCCGGCTGGGTCAGGCGCACAGCGCCCTGGGTCAGCTGCTGTTCCACACCGGGCGGTGGGACGAGGCGCTGGCTGAGGTGGGGGTCCTGCACGAGGACCTGAAGGAACCCGGCGCGGCCTGCTGCGATCACGGCGTCGCCGCCGTGATCCGCTTCCACCGCGGCGAGACCGCCGCTGGCCGCTGCCACCTCGCCGCCGCTGCCCCGCACGCCCAGCGGATCGGCAACCGGGTCGTCGGCCCGCTGGCCCTGGCCCGCAGCCTGGACGCCGAGCAGGCCGGCACGCTGCCGGAAGCGCTGGCCGTGCTGACCGCCGGGTTCGCGGACGACGCGGAAGAACTCGAGGAGATCGAGGACCTGCTGGCCGATGCGGTCCGGCTCGCCACGACGATCGGTGACCTCGACACCGCGAAGACCCTCGCCGGCCACGCCGAGGCCCTGGCCGGCGAATCAGGGATTCCGCACCGGCAGGCGAACGCGCTCTACTGCCGCGGGTTGCTGGACCACGATGCCGCCCTGCTGCTCAGCGCCGCGAAACGCTATGGTGACGCGACCCGGCCGCTGCTGAGCGCGAAGGCGCTGGAGGCCGCTGCTGAGGCCTTTGTCGACAGCGGCGACCGCAGCCAGGCCCGGGCCGCGTTCACCCGTGCCGTGGAGGTCTATACCTCGCTCGGTGCGGCCAGCGACGTCGCCCAGTTGCAGGCCAGGTTCCGCGCGCATGGCATCCGCCGCGGCCCGCGCTCGAAACACCGGCAGGCGCGCCGGGGCTGGGACAGCCTCACGCCGACCGAGACCAAGATCGCCGCGCTCGTCGTGGAGGGATTGTCCAACCCGCAGATCGCCGCCGGGCTGTTCCTGTCCCGGCGGACGGTCGCGACACACGTCTCGCACATCCTGAAGAAGCTCGACGTCAATTCGCGCATAGACATCGCCCGCGAGGCAGCCCTCCGCACCACCGCACTAGGTTGACCACACACCGGGGTAACCCGGCGGGATGACCACACCGGAGTGACTGCGACGGACGACCGCACCGGGCGACCCCGCCGGGTGACCGCACCGGGGTAAGCCAGCCGAGGTGACCGCACTGGGCGAGCGCACCGGGATGACACCGCCAGGTGACCCCGCCGTGCGACTGCGACGGACGACCGCACCGGGACAACCGCACCGGGACAACC